>Ga0214917_10000808_pt1 | contig 40769 bp, 31 predicted proteins | sample LL_1208_BB_MetaG_FD_177983 | JGI IMG/M metagenome (GOLD analysis project Ga0214917, IMG submission 177983) | Freshwater microbial communities from Lake Lanier, Atlanta, Georgia, United States - LL_1208_BB | ecosystem: Environmental > Aquatic > Freshwater > Lake | place: USA: Georgia | collected... | reverse complement strand
ATGCTCTAAGTGTTGTGAACTCTGCTCGTAAGAAGATCATGATGAGACAGAAGAGCGCTCTTGTCGCAGCCTTAGGTTCTCTAGATGTTGAAGCACAACCAGAAGAGCACAATCGAATTCAGCAGGCACTGGTTGTTCTAGAAGGTCAGATTAGAGCTATCGAATGAGTGTTGATTTAAAGAAGGTTGCAATCGAACCTAAGTCTTTTCCTGCTTATGAAGAGGCCGTTGTGGCATCTGGTTGTGAAGTTTCAAGACTGGATGAAACAGTCGGTGCTCTCATTTGGACTGATTACTCAAACCCAAATGGTTTAGCTGAAGCAATTGCAAGCAATCCTCAGTTGACTTTTGTTCAACTTCCTTTTGCTGGAGTGGATGCCTTTACTGAAGTTCTTTCAGCACCAGTTAGATTTGCCTGTGCTAAAGGTTCTTATCGTGAACCGGTTGCAGAACATGCTTTGACATTGGCTCTTTCCTTAGCTCGGGTAATCCCTGAACGAGTAAGGGCAAAGAGTTGGGGGAGAAAGTTCGCTGACTCTTTGTATGACGCGAATGTTCTGATCATTGGTGCTGGTGGAATCACCGAAGAGCTAATCGGATTGTTGAAACCGTTCCGTTCAAAGATCACGGTGATTAGGAACCAGGTGAAGCCTTTAGCGGGTGCTGATGTGGTCTTAGGCCTTGACGCTCTTGAAGAGGTTCTTCCTGAAGCTGACTTTGTCTTCTTGGCTTGCTCGCTTACTGAGAAGACCAGAGGTCTATTTGACCTAGGTAGGTTTGGGAAGTTCAAGCCTTCGGCATACTTCATCAACATTGCCAGAGGTCCGATTGTGGTTACCGATGACCTGGTTGTTGCTCTGAATACAGGGCTGATTGCCGGTGCTGGAATAGATGTCACCGATCCTGAGCCGCTACCTGAAGGACATGCCCTCTGGGAGGCTCAAAATGTCATTATTACCCCGCATACAGCCGATACCAACGCTCAGGTAATCAGGATGTTCTCTATTCGCATCAAGGAGAATCTGGCCGCTTATCAAGGTTTAGGGGACTGGGTAGGGCTAGTTGACCCAGAACTTGGTTACTAATTCTCCAGTGTTAGCGGCAACCACTAGTTTTTGGTAAAGTATTCAGGTTGCCTAAAGCAATATTCCTCGGTAGCTCAATTGGCAGAGCAATCGGCTGTTAACCGATAGGTTCTTGGTTCGAGTCCAAGCCGGGGAGCCATAAGAGTCAAAACTTTGGAGGAGCCCATGTTTCTCTGGATCAGAGACCAGAAATGGCTCCCAACCATTTATTTATCCCTGATTGCCCTATTGGTGTTTGGGGTTAGCGACTTTCTACTTCAAGGTCCAGATACCCTAATCGCAACTTTGCTCCTTGTAGGTTCTGTTGCTTTCTCTAGGCCAGTACCTTTGCTGTCAATCGCACTTTTCTCAGTCGGTATTTTGACCCCGCAGTTCCTGCACCTAGATCCTCAACTATCGCAACTGCTAGCAACCTTTAGCTTGCTAGTTCTTGCCGCCTATGGAACTAAGTTGCAGCGAAGAATCGGTTATGCACTGAACGTTGCTGTTGGAATCACTTCTTTTGTTTGGTTAATCATCACTCTTCCGGTTGGTGGGTCTTTCTACGGCATTGAATTACCAACATTGGAATCGAAGTATGTAATCTTTACTGCAGGTTTCGTAGCGATGATTGCGGTGAACGCAAATGCTTGGTTCTTCGGTCGTTTGCTAATTACTCGAATCACTCACGTTGGAACAGATTTCGACAGAGCAATTCTTGAACGAGAGATTGCAACCACTCAGTTATCCCTAGCAGAACAAGACAGGCGCTTCGAGATTGCTAGAGATGTGAACGACCTGTTACTTGAGCAGGTTAGTGCAACACTAACTTCAGCTGAGGCAGGCATGTATGCGGCAAAGTCTGACCCAAGTGTTGCTCCTAGAATTCTCGAGAACATCTTTGACGGTGTAAAGAAAGCTCACGCTGAAATCAGAAGATTGAGTGATCTTCTTGGTCTGCAAGATGTTAAAGCGCTAGCGCTACCAGGGCTTAGAGATCTTCCAAAGATTTTTGTGAGTTACCGTGAGTTTGGTTATGGAGTGAACTACCGACTAACCGGTGAACCATTGAGTCTTGATGATGGTGCTGAACTAGTTCTATACAGAATTGTTTTTGACTCTCTAGAGAACATCAGACAACACACACCTCAGGGCACTGAAGTTGACATTGATTTCATCTGGCAGGGTAATGCCATTCAGGTGGTTATCAAAGACAATGGTGAAGAAACTAGAAACCGTCTTGAAACTGCGATTTCTGGATACACCGTTGAAGAAGACCACCGTGCACTAGTTGAGAGACCAACAGGTGCAAACCTCAATGCACTTCAAGAAAGAGCTGCGCTATACGAAGGCGCTATTGAATTTGGCAAGGTTCCTGGTGTTGGTTTCACTGTCTCTGCCGCCTTCCCGAACATCGCTAAGTATCGGAAAGCAACTAGCTAAGTGGCAGCGGATATACGAGTTGCTCTAGTTGGTGGTTCAGATGCACTTAGAGCTTCTAGAAGAGAAATCCTCTCAACTGCGGAGCACATCAAAGTTATTCACGACTCTGATGGTTTTGGTTTAACTCCTGCTGAGCTAGTGGAAGTGAACTTTGATGTTTCGGTAATTGAACTTCGTTTAGAAGGTCAATCAGCCTTGGAATACATCAGAACAATGTTTGTATTAGCGAAGATTGCAAAACAAAGCTTTGGGCGAATTCTGATTGCTACCCAGTTCAGCGATGAGAAGCTAAGACTTGAAGCGATTCAAGCAGGTGCAGTAGATGCTGTGTTTGTTAGTGATGGGATGCAGTCACTGATTGCAAAGATTGAACTCTGTGCTGATGAATATGCTGACTATGCGATGAGAGAGTTATTGTCAACTCTTCCTAAGCCAGAGTTATCCCAAGAGGAGTACCAGCAGGTATCTGTTGCTCTCGATACTTTAGATGAAAAGGAAGCAAAAGTCCTTAGAGGTTTTTGTGAGCTAAAGACAGATTCGCAGATTTCTAGTGCTGTTCACGTTCCGAAGCTCAAAGTTCGTCAGACGTTGGAAAAGGTTCAAAACCTCTTGTTGCTAGATACGAGATCGCAACTTCTATTGAAGATGTTTAGCCTGGGAGCTTTAGCCCTCTAGTTTGTCTTGGCCTGGTAACCAGCTCTGGTCAGGTATACCCCAACCACGTTCCTTGATAATCTCTGCAACATCAGATTTGTGAGGTTCAGCTAGACGGTCAACATACAAAGTTCCATCTAGGTGATCAAACTCATGCTGGAAGATTCGAGCAAACCAACCTTCGGCTTCAATATGCACTGGGTTCTGATCTAGATCAACACCTCGTAGAACGGCCTTATCAGCTCTTCTGAGCGGGAATCGCTCACCAGGAACACTTAGACAGCCTTCGCTCTCAGAGTCCCAGTCAGCCTCACCTGATGGTGTTTCAGAGAGCTCGAGGGTTGGGTTGATCACTACACCTCTCTGCGGGGTGCCATCTTCGGCATCCCAGTCATAAACGAACACTCTTAAGCCCACTCCGACCTGAGGGGCTGCTAAGCCCACTCCTGGAGCTTCATCCATGGTTTCATACATGTCCTGAACTAGGTCTCTAAGCTCCTGGTTGAACTCAGTAACCTCTTGGGCTCTGGTGTGTAATACGGGATTACCGGCAATAACGATGGGTCTGATAGGCATTACTCAAATTTACCCTAAAGGCTTATCAGGGTTGCCTTCACTAGGCTTAGAGGTAGACAAGAACAGGTGGGGAACCCTTGAAGGTTATAGCGATTGGTTTGGCACTGCTATCAGCAGTTGCCCTCGCTATTGGTGCTCAACTCCAAAACGATGCTGTTGGCATTCAAAAGAAAGCTGCTCTGTCTGGAAGATCTCACGTCAGTTTCAGACAGCTACTCGACCTTCTAAAACACCCGAGATGGATTACTGGTTTAGCTATCTCTGCTTTTGCCCTAATTCTTCAGTTCACTGCTCTGCTACTAGCTCCTCTTATTCTGGTTCAGCCAATTGGAGCTATCGCTCTGGTAATCACTTCAGTGCTAAATGCCAGAATCACCAAGACAAAGTTAAATGCAGCCTCGATGTATGCGATAGCACTCTGCACAGCAGGTCTTGGTGCCTTCGTTGTGATGGCTCACCAGGTAGCGGTTGAGCCAGAGATTGACGATAACAACTTGCTTCTCATCCTTGGATTGGCCATCTCACTGATTGCCATCTTCAGCTACATCTTCTTCAGTGGAGCAAGTAAATTCCGCCCACTAACTTTCATCATCGGTGCAGGTGTTCTGTATGGGTTTGTGGCGACCCTCACCAAGGTAGTTATCAAGAGACTCTTCTATCAAGATGGTTTCAACCGCATGGTCTCAGGCAACATTGAATGGGAAACTGATTCGCTAACAGTATTGGCTCTCCTGAGCATGTTGGCAGCTGCCTTCCTAGGTGGTTGGTTCGTCCAGAACGCATATGCTTCAGGACCTCCAGATCTAGTCATTGCAGGCCTTACAGTAATTGACCCACTGATTGCAGTAAGCATCGGTGTGGTGATCCTGAATGAGGCTATGAACGCTCCTTGGCCGATCATGTTGGGCTTCTTAGGATCTGGAGCGATGGCCGTGATGGGTGTTTACCTTCTCTCTAAGGTCCATCCTCAGGTCACCGCAACAGCCTCAAAATAGCCCCTTTCGGGTAAACTTGTCTTGCGGTCAGATTGACCATCACTTTTACCTTTGTCACCAGAAAAGACAGGTTTTTAGGCTTTGGCTGAATCGATTAGACATCCAGGCGAACCCCTTAGGGTTCTTATCGCCTCTGATACCTTCCCACCTGATATCAACGGCGCTGCACGCTTTACTGAGCGTCTAGCCGGAGGCTTGGTTAGAAACGGTAACAACGTACACGTCATCGCACCTGCTGTTGATAGGAACTTTGGAACTTTCATCGAGACCCACGATGGTGTTGAGATGACGGTTCACCGCCTCAGATCTCGAAAGTTGATCCTTCACAAGACACTCAGATTCGTATCACCATTCACACTCAAGAATAAGATCGAGCCAATTCTGGAGAGCTTCCAGCCTGACGCTATTCACTCACAGTCACACATTTCCTTGGGTCGTGCACTAGCAAAGAGCGGACACGAACGAGGCATAACTCTTATTGCAACAAACCACCTCATGCCTGAGAACCTGCTTCGCTATGTTCCAATGCCTAAGTTTCTAGAGAAACGATTTATAGCTGCGCTCTGGAGAGACAGCGGGAGAGTTTTTTCTAAATTCGACCAGGTGACAACTCCAACCAGGAGGGCCGCTGAGCTCCTTGAGAATGCAGCAGGCATCAAAAATGTCTTGGCAATCTCATGTGGAATTGATGCAACTAAGTTCACCAACAACACTCCAACTACTAACAAACCTTTCAGAATTCTCTTCCTAGGTCGTTTGGACTGGGAGAAGCACATTCACAACCTACTTAGAGCTGTTGCCAAACTTCCAAAAGAGATTGACTTCCATGTTGAGATCGCGGGAGATGGTAACCAGAAAAAGTATCTAGGGGAGTTGGCAACAGAATTAGGTATTGCCGGAAGAGTTACCTTCTCAGGTCACATCACTGAAGAAGCGCTTCCTATTGCCTACGAGAAGGCAACTGTGTTTGCGATGCCTTCAATTGCAGAACTGCAGTCAATTGCAACCATGGAGGCTATGGCTTCGGGAAGACCGGTTGTGGCAGCTAACGCAATGGCACTGCCTCACCTAGTTCACCACGGTGACAATGGTTACCTGTTTGAACCTGATGATGTTGATGATTTCAGCAATGCACTTCTAAAGATTGCCACTGCTAACCAGAAAGAACTTGATCGTCTGTCTGAGAACTCACTGCACCTAATCCAATCTCACGACATCAAGCGCACCCTGGCTATCTTCGAAGGTCTATACAGATCTGAAGAAGGCTCCAAGCGCGAGACCGATGACAACATGCCTGAATACATGAAGCCAATCGGTAGATTGAGCGTTGCAGTTAGAAGAGCTGAGCTCAGAATGCGTAAGCAGACTCTGCAGGCTCTAGGTAAGATTTCAGACCTGGGCGATGACATCAAAGATGGTCTAGAAGAGCTTAGAGACGATGTAAAGCGTCAGGCTAAGAAGGTAGACAAACAAGTCCGTAAAGGCGTCAAGAAGACTGTCACAAGGGCTAAAAAGGCAATAAAGCGAAACGAAGAATAAACACCTTGGGGTGTTAGCTCAGCCGGTTAGAGCAGCGGACTCATAATCCGTCGGTCGCGGGTTCAAGTCCCGCACACCCCACCAAAGCAAAAGCGCTGCAACCAAGACAAGGACTCGGTTGCAGCGCTTTACTTATTCTTAGAAGGTTCTTACTGCACGAGTGGAGTTTCCTGTGGTTGCTCCAATACCTCTGCTACTTTGGGTGTTACCGACTGCCCAGAGGTAGTTAGCTTCTCCACCTTCGGTCATGTATCCAGCTTGTTGTGTTGAGATCCAGTACCTACCTCCGGTTAGCGCCCAAATACCGGTGAGTCCTGCATTCTTTACAGTTTCCATTTCGGTTCTGTTTGGTAGATACCAGTCATCGAGGGACACTCCTTTGTAGTTGGATGTGTATGCAGCAGCATGGTTAGCCGCACACGGGTTAGTGCTGTAGGTACCAACTGCTGAGACCAAGAGGTCTGTGTTGTATTCTCCATAACCGATTGTGTATGTCTGTGTGTCCTGTGTAAGCACTGTTCGACCAGCAACCGCCATTTTAGTTCCATAGGCTGACTCACCAGGATCAGCCAAGCCACCAGACCAAGTCTGAGGCGCAGCTTCCATATAGTGACAGGTTGAGGTTAGGTCAACACCACAGGCAAACCCAGCTTGGTTTACGTAGACAACCTTTCCTCCACCAGGCGCTATGTCGCCAAAGGAACAATCTCCACCAGCTGCACAAGATAGCTTCACCGAAAGGGTGAACTTCTTTGATGATGTTCCACCGAGGTTACTTGCTGTAATCGTGTGCTCGGTTAGAGCCTGTAGCACAGTAGGTGTTCCTGTGATAGCTCCAGTAATGGTGTTGAAGGTCAAACCTGCAGGAAGTGCCGGATCAATAGCAAATGATGTTGCTGTGCCCCCTGTGTTAGTGGTAGTCACCGAAATAGCAGTCTCATCTTTGAATGCTGCAGAACTCTGACTTGAGAGAGTAATAACAGGTGGGTTGAGAATCTCAATGCTGAAGGTTTTCGGATAAGAACCCGCTACGTTTGTTGCGGTCAATGTGTAGGTCGTGATTGCCTGCGGGTTGGTAGGCAACCCAGAAATCAGACCAGTTGAACTATCAAGAGAGACTCCAGCAGGCAGGGATGGACTTACAGAATAAGAAGTCACCGTACCCCCACTCTGAGTCAATGTGTAACCAACTAGAGTGCTACCTCTACTGCCGAGGATTGTCTCTGAACTCATGGTGAATGATGGAGCGCTATAGATAGCAAGAGAAAATGTGTGGTTGTCAGAGCCAGCAACGTTTGTTCCCGTGATTGTGTATGTAGTTGGGGCTTGATCGACAGCTACAGAACCAGAGATTAGTCCAGTGGTGGTATCTAGGGAGAGTCCAGTTGGAAGCTCAGGGCTAACAGAATACTCAGTGACTCGACCACCAGATGTGTTGATGGTGTACCCACTGATAGCAACGTTGTTCACAGCGTTCTCGCTGCTCTTGCTTAGTGTGAAGGCAGGAGCTGAGAAAACTTCAAGTGAGAAAGTCTGTGAGCTTGTGCCAGCAACGTTGCTTGCGGAAACCGTGTATTCAACGTTCAGTTGAGCAGCAGTTGGAGTTCCACTAAGGGAACCGTTGGTTGAATCAAAAACTAAGCCAGCGGGAACTGAAGGAGAAATTGAGAAACCAGTAGGGGTTCCGTAGGAGGAATCGAGAGCCAGCGTGTAACTCGTGATTGGTTGTCCTACTATCGCAGATTCACTGCTAGGGGACAGCGACAGCAAAGGGGAACTGAATACACCCAGTGAGAATGTGTGACTGTCTGAACCTGCAACGTTTGTTCCAGTGATCGTGTAAACAACGGAAGCTTGGTCAGTAGTTGGAGCACCTGAAATCAATCCTGTCTGAGTGTCAAGTGTTAGTCCTGTAGGGAGCTCAGGGCTTACTGAGTATTCAGTGATTCTTCCGCCTGTTGAGTTGATGAGATATCCAGAGACTTCTGAACCATTTAGAGCTTCCTCGCTTGAGCTGGTAAGTGTGAACTGCGGTGCTTCAAAAACTTCAAGACTGAAGTCCTTCGAAGATGTTCCAGCTTCATTGGTTGCTGTGATCGTGAAAGTTATTAGTGCTTGAACAGCGTCTGCGATTCCAGATAGAAGTCCAGTTGCGGTGTCAAAACTTAGCCAAGAAGGAAGTGTCGGACTGATTGAGTATGAATCAACGATTCCACCGACGCTGTATAGGTTGAAGCCAACAAGTGAACTACCGATTGCTAACTCTTCAGAAGTACTAGAGATTGCGAATACTGGAGGTAGGACAATTTGAATCCGATAAGCGAAGTTTGAAGTTCCACCTGGGTTTCTTGCAGTGAATGTGTAGAGCTCGTTGGATTCGATGTAAGAGTCAGGTGTGCCAGTAACTTCTCCAGTGCTCTGGTCAAGGCTTAGACCATGAGGAAGTTCTGGGAATACTGACCAGGCTGCAATTCTGTCGCCAACATTGCTGACAGTGAAGCCTGAAACTGGGGAACCAACTGCTAGCTTCTCAGTATTTGAGTTAGCACTAAAGGCAATCGGGTTCTTGGGAGTCATTGACACAGATGGCGCATCAGAAATTTCGATACTGAAAGGCTTAGACATAGTTCCTGCGATGTTGGTTGCAGTCAATGTGTAGTTAGTCTTCGCCATGCGTGAAGAAGCAGTGCCGCTCAATTTGAATGTCTTGGGATCGAAGGTGATTCCTTCTGGAAGCGCTGGGGTGATTGTGACATTGCTTATAAGTCCACCTTCAGAGATCAACCAAGGAGAATCGATCGTCGCACCCTTTCCAAGCCAAGCGTCAGGATAGAAACCGTAGAAGCCAACCTTAAAGCTGGGCGCAGCCAAAATCTCTACAGTTAGTGTGGTCTTGAAACTTCCACCAGGGTTTTTAGCAGTGACCGTGTATTTAGTCTTTGCGTGAGCGCTGGTCGCCTTTCCGCTGATCTTTCCAGTCTTTGGGCTTAGCTTTAGACCTGAAGGAAGTGCGGGGCTAATCGAGTATGAATACACTCTTCCACCGGTGTTCTTGATTGTGTATGAGCTGAATGTTGCGTTTGGTGAAACGAGGAAGTTTGTTTTTGAAAGTTTCACTGATGGCTTCGAGACGATTTCGATCGTGATTTTCTTTGTGCTTGTTCCGCTGATGTTTGTCGCAGAAAGTAGATAGCTTCGCTTTGGTTGAGCAAGTGCTGGTTTCCCAGAAATCTTTCCGGTTGTGGAGTTGAGTGTTAAACCTTGTGGCAACTCTGGGCTGATTCTGTATTCAGTTGCTGCACCACCTGTGTTCTTCAGACCTGTGGCTTTCATTCGAAGGTTTAGCCCTAGATCTAGTGCACCTGCATTCAGGATTGGAATACGAATGACCTGGATTGCAATCGTTTGTGAGAATGAACCGCTGGCGTTACGAGCTGTGACTTTGTAAGACTTAGTCTTCTGCCAAAAACTTGGCTTACCCGAAATTTCACCAGTAGAGGTGTTTAAACGCAAGCCTCTAGGAAGGGCAGGGCTAACGCTATACGAACGTATTGCGCCGCCTGTACTACTAGCAGAAGCAACAGTGGTGCTAACTGAAGTGCTCAGAACTGCTTTTCTAGTGCTGATCGTAAATCTTGGTTTAGCCAGGGGAGTAGCAGTAGGCGAAGGGGTAGGTGCGAGATGAGGTGTTGGAACAAAGTTGCCCTGAGCGGGTTTGGTTTCAACAACTGATTGACCAGCTGCGTAGCTGGAGTTAGTCGAGATGGATAAGGTCAGTGCAAGGCTAAGCAGGGCAACAGAGATTTTTCGCATTCTGCGATGATATACACAAAGCGTCGACCATGTGATTTCTATATACGGTCGTATATGGTTCCGTGTCGGGGGATTACCTAGATTGCTAGCTTGCAAGTGAAGGAGGTATTCCCCTCGGTGTTGAGGTCGATGCCCCACTTACCGTCGAGGCTTGAAACCCAAGTATCAATAATTGCTGTTCCAATTCCGAACGCTATCGCATCAACATCTACGGGTTTGCCATCGTTGCTGATTGTCAGGCGTACTGAACTGTCTTCGACTATGAAATCAACTGTCGCGTTTTGGGCTCCACCATGAACAGTCGCATTTAGGAGAACCTGTTCAACGATTCGGTAAATCGCAAGCCCAATGTGCTTTACCGAGGAGTACTCGATGTCTTGACTTCTTACAGTTACTTTCATTGAGGCTTTGTAGACATCAATGAGAGGTTCGACTAACGTTTCAAGACTCAGGACATCCAGGTTAGGTGATAGAGCTCTGCTTGCTTCTCTTATCTCAACCTTTCTCATCATTTCAAGTTCTTTCAAGATTGACTGAAATCTTCCTCTGGCGGCTTCTGGCAGTTCTTTTATAGCCTCTCCAAGCTGGTGGTTGATGACGACCAATCCAGATTGAAGATTGTTGTGGAGGTATTTTGATACAAGCTGCCTGGTTTCTTCCTCCGACTCAATGATCTGAGCTCGCTGTTTCACTAGTTCTTGGACAAGGGCCTCTTTAGCAACTAACTCTCGATTCAATTGAATCGAGATGAGACTCCAGAAAAATTGTGTGGCTGTAAGCCCCACGAAGAGTTTCAAACCAGCGAAGGGGAAAGGTTGCAATTGATCAGGTAATAATGCTTTGAGAATTAGATAGTTCAGGACTGCCCAGAGCAAGTTCGAGATGTAAAAAATTATGAATCTGTTTGATGTTTTGCTTTGACTCGCAATTAGCCTCTGTGAGACTTTCAAACAGAGAAATGAGCAAGAAATGAGTAGAGCAACGCAGAGAAGTATTTGCAGACTTAGCTCAGGGGTCCATGTACCCCAAAGTGTCTGCTGCACGCGAGAAAAGAATATCGTTTGCAGCAGGAGCAGAGTGACGACGACGGGAAAGGTTGGGTAGGTCCAAGGATTGCTCAACGCTAGCTTCCAAATAATTAGCAATCCTTCGGGGTTAGGTTTCTTAGTCATTGCCTAGCCGACCCGAGTGAGCTTGAGCTCTTAAGTAGCGGAGCACAGCCGTTGTTCTTAGATCCGTACCCGGCTCTGGCGTTGGGACAAGGATTTTGTATATCTTGGTCAGTTCTGCTCTAACAGTTATTGGCGCAAGCTTTAGTGCAATCGCAGTTTTAGTCGTGTCATATCCCTGGCTCAGGTAGCCCATTATTTGAACTTGTTTAGGGCTAAGTGCTTGCACCAATTCAGCGGGCATCTGTCGCATGGGTTCTTCAACTTCAACGTTGTGGCTCTTGCCGATTGCAGCATCTAGCAGGACTTGCGTTATGAACTCTCCATCCAAGTCCCCAGACTTGGCGATAGTAGACCACCCCATGTAATAGTCGCTTCTTGAGTTAGGTCTAGCGCTCTCTGCGTATTGGGAGAAGAATACGATGCCAATTTCAGGGTTAAATCTTCTGATTTGGTGGGCTAGTTCGATACCAGACATGCTGTCTGAGCCTAGGGAAATGTCGAGTAGGGCTGCTTGAAAGACCTGGCTGTCAAGCTTTGCCAAAGCGCTAATGCTGTCTGAAACGCAGACCAGTTGAAGTTCGGGTTGTTGTTCTAGGAGATTCGAAACAATTCCAAGAAGGGTTGGGTCATCTTCGACGTAGAGCACTCTTATTGTCTTCATGCCTGCCTTTGGCTTTCGCTTGTCATCGGATCCCTAGTACCTTTTGATTTTAGGGGAGCGCACTCTGTATCTGTCGCCTGCAAGCAAATGGAACCAAGGCGCACGTTTCGGTTCAATGGTTGCTGTGTATGTAATCGTTATCATATTGCGACTGAAAAAGAGCCCTTAAACCAACTTAAGCGCTTACCGAAGTGTTATTTTCTAACTAATTCGTTTGCCGAAGGCTTCGAAGAAATTAACCATCAAACTGGAGGCATTCAAACATGAATCGTCAAATCAAGCGGACTCTAGGGACCGTAGCAGCACTAAGTCTTGGCCTAGCTGGCTTTGTTGGAGCAGTAGCTCCAGCTCACGCAGCTGCAAGCACAACATTCAAGATCCACCTAAACGTTCCAAAGTCAGTAGCTCAGGACTGGAACCTATGGCACTGGGGCACTGCAGTTGCCTCTATCAACAACACCATTGGTGTATCAACTCAGACCATCGAGGGTGCTTCATGGACCGGCGACTCAACTCCTAACTTCGTTGGCGAAGATGCCTACGGTGCTTATGCAGAGTTCACCCTTCCTGTATCAGTAACTGCGCTAAACAATGTTATGCGCACCACTGAGTCATGGGATGGCCAGGCTGCAGTTGAGGCTGTCGAAGACGACCCTTCAACTCCAGACACTGACGAGACTGTTGCAGCTAAGGCCGCTATTCCTGCAGCTGACAAGCCATTCGGTGGCGACAACATCTTCCCTGCTGGTGAAAGCTGGTGGAACGTTGGTACTCAGAAGCGTGAGTACCCAGAAGTCCGCGAATACAAGGTGCACCTAAACACCACCTTGAAGCTAGCTCAGTCACAGGGTTGGAACATCTATAGCTGGAACACAACCGTTGCACCTTCTAAGCTTGCTGACTATGCAGTAACTACAGTCACAACAAAGAAGGTTGGCAAAAAGACCGTTAAGGTAACCACAAAGACCAACCCTTACAAGGGCAAGGTTGGAGCTACCGTTACCGGTTGGCCATTCGTGGGTGAAGACAAGTACGGTGCTTACGCAATCGTTAAGACCATGGCTGTCTACGCAGAAAACGCTGGTATGGTCCTTCGTCGTTCAACTCCTACTAACGAGTGGGCTGGCGTGCAGTCAGCTGACTACAAGAAGGACAACAACAACAATGGTCTAACTCCAAACATCACCGATCTGTACCTAGCTTTCGGTACAGCTGAGACCTACACCAAGGTTCCTACCTTCGTTGGTCGTTACGGTGCAACTGCAACCTACGCAAACGGAAACATCACTGTTACTCCAGTTCGTCCAGCAGCCGCATCTCTAAAGGGTATGTTCCCTACAAAGATCGAAGTTAAGGCGATCAAGGGTGCAACTGTGAAGACCTGTACCATCGAGAGCAAGGCAACAACCGCTGTTCACGCTAACGCAAGCTTTGGTCTTCCAGAGTCTTGTGACATCGCGGTAACAGCTCCTGCTGCCGGTGACGATGCACAGACTTGGAACATCTTCGTTCAGGCATCAGCATTCGGTGTTGGTACTGGCCCAGGTGCAACAGACAAGGCAAACGCGAAGGTAACTATCTCAGCTCCACAGAACTAGTTTCAACCTTCAAAAGCGCGGTGGGGTCCTAGATTTCTAGGGCCCCACTTCTCTTTGTCTGGGAGTATGGAAACGATTTCATAACGACCCGATAAAGGTACCGCCAATGCGAAAGCCTAAGAATTAGGCTCTATGTAAGCGGTAGACAATGAAATCAGTTGTAAACCATGTAAGCGATGAATATTTTGAGGAAGAAATGACATTCAGCATCACCAAGAAAGCCAAAAGATTCCTTTTACCGGCCGTTCTGGCCTTCTCACTAATAGCCCCGGTTTCAGGTGTTTCCGCACCTGCCGAAGCGGCTGGATCTTGCCCAACAGCTCAGTGCGCACACCTAATCGTGCACTACAAGCGCAACGCTCCGACCAATTACGGAGACTGGGGGCTATGGCTTTGGGCTTTCAAGGGTGCCGCCAACCTTCCGGCGAGCACAGTTACCCCATTCTTCTCAAACGTTCTAGATAGCGATGGCTGGGCGAAGATTGACACTCAGGTGCCAATTAGCCCAAACGTGACTCAGCTGGGACTTATTCCTAGAAGGAAAGACGAGTGGAAGAAAGATGTTGATCTGGACAGAGTTGTAAATCTTGATGAAAACAAGTCTGCTGAGATTTGGATCAAGCAAGATGACCCATACCTTTACAAAGACAGAACTTTCACTATCCCAGCTGAAATCTGGGGCGCTTCAATTGAATCTCTTCGCACAATCAAAGTCACTCTAAGCAAAGCAAACGGAACTGCTGGACTTGGTTTCAGCATTGTTGGTGAAGGTGCTCCGGCGATTGCAAGTGCGGAAAAGATTAAAGATCTCAATGGTGGTCTAACTGCAAGCAACAAGCAGTGGCTGATTACAACTACGTCAGACATCCCTCTTGGTTCTGTTCTAAATGTGAACCACACTGACATAGATCCAACTCGAGCTTTCGGAAGCAAGAAGCTAGTTCCAGCCGGAGTGTTCACTAGCCAGGCATTCAAAGACCTCTACACCTACACAGGTGACGATCTAGGTGCTACATACAGCGCAGCCGAAACTAAGTTCAGAGTTTGGGCTCCGACCGCCAGCGAAGTTTCCATCGTTACCTATGCGACAAACAGCACCAGCGCTGAAGATGCAGTCGTTACTCCAATGACTTCAGATGTCAAGGGAACTTGGGTTGCCACACTTTCCGGCAACAAGAATGGTTTGATCTACAACTATCGAGTAACCGTTGGTGGAGTAACTGAAGAAGCTGTCGACCCGTACGCACGTTCAGTCACACTCAACGGAAACAAGGGTGTTGTTCTTGACCTTGCAACAACCAACCCAACTGGTTGGGCAACACACACTAAGCCAGCTTTCTCAGGTAAATTGACTGACGCTGTCATGTACGAGTTGCATGTTCGTGACGCTTCGATCGACCCTTCAAGCGGAGTTAGTGCGGCTAACCGAGGTAAGTTCCTAGGTCTAGCGCAGCTTGGAACAAGCACCAAGGTTGGAAAAGCATCAAGTCCAACTGTGCTAAGCCACTTCAAGGATCTTGGCGTAACTCACGTTCAACTTCTTCCTTTCTATGACTACGCATCGGGTGGTTCTGAAGACAGCCCAACATTCAACTGGGGATACGATCCAAAGAACTTCAATGCTCCTGAAGGTCAATACTCATCTGATCCGAACAACCCAGTTGCTCGCGTGAAGGAGCTAAAGACCGCAGTAATGGCAATGCACAAAGCTGGTCTACGTGTGACCATGGATGTTGTTTACGGACACGTAGCTAGCGCAACTGAATTCAGTCAGCAGCTAATTGTTCCTGGTTACTGGTTCAGACGTGACGCCAACGGAAACCTAACAAACGGTTCAGGTTGTGGAAATGACGTAGCAACCGAGCGCCCTATGGTTCGTAAGTTCATCGTTGACTCAATGAAGTACTGGACCAAGGAATACAAGCTTGACGGTTTCCGCGTTGACCAAATGGGTCTATGGGATGTTACGACTCTGAATGAAGTTAGAGCAGGAGTTAGCTCGGTTGAGCCTAAGGCAACAATCATCGGTGAAGGTTGGACAATGGGTCCATCGATTGGTGTTCCTCAAGGAATCCAAAGCCAGCTAGTCAACATGCCTGGCTTGGGAGCATTCAACGACGGTATTAGAAATGCTGTGAAGGGAAGCCCAGACGGTTCAGACCCTGGTTTCGTAAACGGTAACCCTTACGGCACATTGAACTCGGTAAAGGCTGGAGTTATTGGAAATACCAGCACCAGCACCGTTGTGGTTCCTTGGCTAACACTTGACGCAGGTCAGGCAGTTAACTACGCCGAAGCTCACGACAACCTAAGCCTTTTCGACAAGCTATGGCTCGTAAACGGTGGAACCTCAAGACCACAGGTTGCTAAGCAATCACGTCAGATCGCATCTATCTTGTTCTTGTCACAGGGAACGCCGTTTATTCAAGCGGGTCAGGAATTCCTTCGCTCTAAGGAGGGCGAGCCAAACAGCTACAACTTGCCTGATTCAGTCAACAGCTTGAAGTGGGCAGAGCGAGTCAAGGAAGCTCTGACCGTCAACTACTACAAGGGTTTGATTGCACTTCGTAAGGCTCATCCTGCTTTCAGAATGAACACTCCAGAGTCGATCACAGCTAACGTGAAATTCCTTACCGCTCCAAACGACACTCTTGCTTATTCAATAAATGGAAAAGCTGCAGGGGACAAGTGGGCAACCATAGTTGTGATCTCAAACCCTAACTCAAGCACACAGAAAGTAACCCTCCCAAGTGTTGGTGACTGGAAAGTTGTTGTGCAGGGAGACAAGGCTGGCGTTACCACACTTGCAACATTGAAGAAGGCTAAGACTGCTTCAGTCCCAGCCAACAGCACCTTGGTTCTATACAAGTAAATAAAGTCCTTGAAACTCAACAGCAGTATCAAACAAGAAAGAGAAAGAAAAATGAAGCAAACAACTAGAAAAGTGGTTGGCCTAATCGCCGCACTCGGTGTTGTTGGTGCCGGCGTTTCTATCGGTACTCCAGCATCTGCTGCCTCTACTCTGACCGTCTGGGCAGATAAGGGCACTATCGACACAATCAAGTCTCGTGTGACTGCTTGGGATAACGCCAATGCTGAATACACAGTTCAGCTTGTTGAGCAGGACTTCGGTCTAGTTAGAGACAAGCTTAAGACTGCTGTTCCAAAGGGTCAGGGTCCAGATATTCTTGCTGGTGCTGCACACGACTGGATCGGTAACCTGGTTGCCGCTAACGTGCTACTTCCTATTGACGCAAACCTACCGAACAACTTCAAAGACGACTTCGTTCCAGGTGCGCTTCAGGCAATGAAGTACAACGGTAAGTACTACGGTGTTCCAGGTTGGACCGAGAATATTGCGATTCTTCGTAACGTCAAGAAGGCTCCAAAGCCACTGAAGTCTGTAAATGACATCAAGGACGGCGAACTAGGTATCAACTACAGCGCTACCACTTCAGACCCTTACCACTTCTACCCATTCCAGACCATGTTCAAGGCACCTGTCTTCACTTCAGATGCTCAGGGCGACTGGACCAACACCGTTGGTATGGGCGGCACCAACGGTGCAAACTTCGCTAAGTGGTTGAAGCTAAAGGGAACCAAGTTCTTTGGTCCTCCAGCTAACGCAAAGATCCTATGTGACTTCCTAAACCCAGCGAACCCTGCTAAGAAGACTGGTCTTATCAAGTACTGGGTTACCGGTGCATGGAACATCAACGCTATTGAAAACGGTGCTGGTGCATGTAAGACCGGTTTGAAGATTGGAACTGGTTACGCTATCGATCCATTCCCAACCGGACCTACAGGTATCAAGCCTCAGCAGTTCCTAGGAATCAGAGGCTACCTAATGGTTGCTTCAGGTCCTGGTAACACAACCAACGTACCTGCAGCTGTAGACCTAATGCGTTTCATGTCTTCAGAAGCTACCCAGTTCAGTCTTTACGATAACTTCAACAAGACTCCTGCTAACAAAGCAGCTCTAAACCGCGCTAAGGACAACCCTGTCATTGCTGGTTTTGCAAACGCTGCTAACACCGTCCCAATGCCTAACTCTCCAGCGATGGATGCAGCTTGGACCATTTGGGGTAAGGCTCAGACAAGAATCATTCAGGGTAAGGAAGCTAAACCTGATGTTGCTTGGGCCACCATGGTGAAAACTCTGCAGGCTGCAATCAACAAAACTAATTAACAAAATTGCGGTAGTGGGCACCTCAAATGAGGTGCCCACTGTTTCGCTGATTAGAGTAAAAGAAGTACTTTCTCAAGGCAAACTTTGAGAAAAGTTTGAAAGGACAAAGCATGCCCCGTACTAAAGTCAAGGCTTGGAAATCTGAAACCCCAAGCTTGGCGGGCATCCTTTGGAAGCTTGGCACACTAGGTATCACTGACGCGATTGCCGTAACCATGATCATGGTTCTAATCGCGCAAGAGCTATGGTTAGCAACAGCTGTTAGCATCGCGGTGCTTCTAGTTGTGAACTGGATTTACCTTCGTAAAGGTGGGCTACCAGCTAAGTATCTAGCTCCAGGTGTTTTGTTCCTTATTGTTTTCCAGGTTTATGTTCTTCTCTTTAGCGGTTACACCGCATTCACCAACTACGGAAGTGCTCACAACGGTGATAAAGCGCTAGCCGTTCAAACAATCAAGAACGCTGCTTACCGAACCATCGACGGTGAAGATTACACAATCGCTTTGGTAAAGTCAGACTCGACCGGCGCTCGAGGGTTCCTCATGACCAGCAACGCAGATGGTCAGGTCTACGTCGGTGAAGATAACAAGCCAAAGGTTCTAATCCCTGAAGGTTCATACACTTTAAGCCCACTGTGTGCAGATAAGTATGACGAAGATGTTGAGAACTGTGCTCACGCAGCGGAGTCTGCAACTGGCTATACAACAGTCAAACCTGAATCATTATCTGAACTAGAAAAACGTAAGTACGCATCTCTTCGTGTTGAGATTGATCCAAATGATCCAACTATTGGCATCAAGTCCTCTGACTTTACAATCGCTGTGCCAGTTCAAGACACCCTGCAGTATGACGCAGAGGCAGATACTTTCACTGCGCTAACTGATGACGATTACGGAACATTCATGGCAGGGGATGTATTCAAGCCTGCCTCAGATGGTTACTTCCGCCTCAACGGTGACATCGATAGTCAAAAGCTTGACGGTGGATGGCGAGTAGAAGTTGGACTTGCAAACTTCGAGAAGATTTTCACTGACGTGCAGCTCCGTGAGCCGCTGGTCAAGGTAATCACCTGGACCTTCATGTTTGCATTCTTGACAGTGCTGACAACATTTATTTTGGGTCTTCTTATTGCGTTCTTGTTCAATCACGAGAAGTTGCGCGGTAAGAAGGTTTACCGAGCAATCATGATCCTTCCTTACGCATTCCCAGGATTCCTTTCCGCGTACGTTTGGGTAGGTCTACTTAACCGTGAGAATGGTTTCGTAAACACTGTGTTGTTTGGCCAGACACCAGGTAGCGAAACAAACTTCCCATGGCTACTTGAAGAGAACCCAGCAAGGCTTGCAGTATTGCTTGTGAACCTGTGGCTAGGTTTCCCATACATGTTCCTAATCACTACAGGTGCGTTGCAGTCGATTCCATCAGAACTGAATGAAGCTGCAGAAATCGATGGCGCATCGCCATGGCAGAACTTCAGATTGATTAAGCTTCCATTGCTTCTTATCTCAATTGCTCCGCTGTTGATTGCATCATTTGCATACAACTTCAACAACTTCACGATTATCTACCTCCTCACCAAGGGAGGCCCCAACGATTCGGGAATCACGGATTATGACGTTGGTGGCACGGATATCTTGATTACCTTCGTCTATAAGATCGCATTCTCTGGTACCGGTCAGAACTACGGTCTTGCTAGCGCATTCTCAATTCTGATTTTCCTGGTGATCGCTACCATCTCACTAATTAGCTTCAGAAGAACCAAGGCTTTGGAGGAGATCGTCTAGTGACTACCGCAATGCAGAGAAAGAAGCAGAGCTTCAACCCATTCCGCTGGTTCATGAGAACTGGTTGGCGACACATGCTTGGTCTTGTTGTCTGTCTATACGCAATCTTCCCGATTCTGTATATTCTTTCGACATCCCTTTACCCAAACAACGACATCAACGACACAACAGTTCTGTTTGCAGAGATCTCACCAGCAAACTACATTGAGCTCTTCAACCAAGACACCAGACCTTTTGCTAGATGGTATTTGAACACCGTATACATCGGTATCTTTACCTCAATTGGTTCGGTATTCCTAAGCGCTCTAGCTGCATTTGCCTTCTCGCGCTTGAGATTCCGTGGGCGTCGTGGGGGTTTGCTTTCACTTATCTTGATGCAGATGTTCCCTTCCATTCTTGGATTGGTTGCGATCTTCGGTTTGATGAGTGACATTGGTCAGGTTTTCCCACAGATTGGTCTAAACACTCAAGCTGGTTTGGTCTTGGTTTACATGGGTGGAGCACTGGGTGCTGGAACGTACTTGATGTATGGGTTCTTCAACACCGTCCCGAAGGAAATTGATGAGGCTGCAACTATTGACGGTGCATCCCACGCTCGTATCTTCTTTACGATCATCCTGAGACTGGTAGCACCCATCCTTGCCGTACAGATGCTCCTTAGTTACATCGGTGTCACAAGCGACTTCGTATTAGCCTCGATCTTGCTAACCGACCCTAACCAGCTCACCCTGGCAACTGGTCTGCAGCAGTTCATCAGCGACCCATACTCTAAGGACTGGTCTATGTTTGCCGCCGGTGCGGTGCTCTCTGCGATACCTAGCTTGGTGCTATTCCTGTTCCTTCAGAAATACATCACCTCGGGTCTCACCGGTGGAGCTGTTAAGGGTTAGTCCTAAACAGCTCTCTACCGGCCTTAAAGGTGGCTAGGACCTTTGTTTGAATTAGGTCTGAAGCCTTGAACGGGTTCTGGCTCAGTATTACTGCATCAAAGGGCTGACCTAGTTCCAAGGTTCCTGTGTTTGAGGCATTGAGCATTAGCTTGACGTTCTTTGAGTATGCAGTGATGCCCTGCTCAACAGAGATTGCTTGCGCTAGGTTGTGAGGTTCCTGGTGTGCATGCTCTTTGCGATTCACTGCAACAGCTAGTCCCTTGATTGGGTCGTATGTTGAAATCGGCCAGTCACTGGAGAAAACAGTGGTGACACCTGTTTCAAACATGTCTTTGAAGGCATAAAGGCTATCTAGACGGCTTTGACCCAATTGAGTCAAGCAACTAAGTAACAGCCCATTGTTTTGGGCCCAGTAAGGCTGCACACAAGCCACGACACCCAACGCGGTCATCCTGTTCAGCAGGTTCTGGTTAGTGAGTTCAGCGTGAGCAATTATTGGGGGATAGCTAAAGTCTTTGAGCTCTTCTAGGACATCTAGAGTCAATTCCGTTGCTGCATCACCAATGGCATGGACGTGAATCTGGAATCCGTTTTCATGAGCAAGAGCAATAGCGGTCTTGAGCTCATCAAGTTGCCAGGTGGCTTCACCATGATGATTCGAGGTTAGGTATGGATCCGAGACCAGAGCTGTTTGGCTCCCAAAAACTCCATCGGCAAAGAACTTGATTGATGTTCCCTTAATTTGTCCTTGTGTTACTTCGAGTGCTTCACGCATCTCGATGAAGTAAGTGATGTCTTCGCTAAAAGAAGCTGGGTCTGCTCTGAAGCAGAGAGTGTATTCGAGGTTCAGTTTCCCTGTCTTCCAAGCGGCTAGGTATGTCTCTGCCATCCCTCTGTCGATCCAGGCATCAACGCATTCAACGATTCCTGAGGCAGCTAATGCTGTATCTGACCAGAGCAGTGCTTCAACGTCTTGTTCTTGGGTTAACTTAGGTGCAAGATCCATTACCAACGACATAGCAGGCCATTCACGAAGAATGCCTGTTGGGATGCCGGATTCATCAATATCAACGCTGCCAGCTTCCAGCGTTGGAACAGAACCGTTCATAAGTCCAGCGACTTGGAGTGCTTCGGTGTTTACCCAAAGAGTGTGATGGTCATCACCGTGGAGGACTACCGGTCTGTCTGTAACTGCTCTGTCCAAGGTCTCTCTATGAAAACGCATATCTAGTGATCTATCGAATACAGCAGCGTCAATCCAATTGAGTGCTGGATTTGCCGATGCGTAATTCGAGAGTGCTGTAACAAGTGCATCTTCGGTTAGGCAGTTGCTTATGTCCAACCCTCTAGCTTCACGTCCTGCGAATAGCGGATGTGCATGTCCATCTCTAAAGGCAGGGGATAGGAACTTACCTGCTAGATCAACTTCTTGTTTCGCTGTGCTATCTTCGAAGACTTCTTGATTTACGACTAGTCCTTCAGCAGAGACAAATAGGGCATCGGTAAAGGTTGAGTTACCTAGGTAGATTTCGCCATTGTGAAACTTAGTAACCAACTAGCCACGCTCGTTGAGGTAGCAGACACCGCAGAGGGATTCGTAGGTAACTTCGACTCCATCGATAGCAACCTGATCTCCGTGGAAGATGAACTCTCCGTCAAACTTTCTACCGTTGAACATCGCTTTTCTACCGCAGCGACAAATTGTCTTTAGTTCTTCAAGGCTGTGTGCTAGTTCCATAAGTCTTAGGGAACCTGGGAAACCAACAGTCAAAAAGTCTGTTCTAATGCCGTATGCAAGAACCGGCACACCATCTAGAACAGCTAGTTCGAATGCCTGGTCTACCTGTTCTCTGGTTAGGAATTGAGCTTCGTCAATCAACAGGCAGGAGAGGTTCTTGATGCCGGGGATGATCAGGGAGTCATTCGCACGTTCGTGGGCTAGCTCACGAAGGTTAGCTTCAGGTGTTACTAGGAAATCGACTCTGCGGTCAACTCCGAGCCTAGAAACGATGGTTGAATCGCCCTTGGTATCGATGGCTGGCTTGGCAATTAGGACCTGCTGGCTGCGTTCCTCGTAGTTGTGAGCAACCTGCAAGAGAGCAGTACTCTTACCGCTGTTCATCGCTCCGTAGCGGAAATACAACTTAGCCATTTGTCAGCCTTTCTGAGCCAATACCAATGCTAGAGCCGATGAGAGCAAGGTTTGCGCATTTGGGGCTGTAGTCGTAATCTATAAGTCTCTGGAACACATCAGGACGTTGGGGAAGACGCACCTAGTGTCTGTTTCGGAGGATAAGACGATGGCCAGAGGCCAGATACCTAGCAGGTTAGTCATTCACGCCTGCCCGGCTTCCGAGATAAGCCGCATCCAAATTATTAGTAATTGGACCAACCAAAATCTACTGCTAGGTTTCCAAACCGGTTCAGCTGATTTGAAACTCACTAATCAAGAAGCAGAGAGCCTAGTCTCTGAACTATCCCAACTTCCCAACTGCACATTCGAACTCATCCAGTCAGGTAAAGATTCGGGCGTACTGTTTATGCACCAACCAGGTCTTGGAATCTTTAGGGGAGAACTGAATGCGGCTGGCTCAATCGTTCTAGGTGAAGATCGTTTGCAATTAATGCTGGAGCAGTCTTCAGGAAATCATCGCGAGTTCACCAGGTTGTTGAGATTGGCTCTCGGTCAATCTTGGGATGACTTACTTGAGCCGTTTAGAGCTCAAGAGTATTCAGAGAATGTTGTCTTACTAAACCGTGCAGGTTAGTTGTATGAGCGGAAAGCAATAACCGCGTTGTGACCACCAAAACCGAATGAGTTCGAGATGGCAAGTAGGTTATCGCCAAGTTCACGAGGGCTGGTAACAACATCAAGTTCGATAGCTGGATCTGGGTCATCTAGGTTGATGGTTGGTGGTGCTACCTTCTCGTGCAGAGCAAGAATTGTGAATACAGCTTCAATTGCACCTGCTCCACCTAGAAGGTGACCGGTAGAAGACTTGGTTGCTGACACTGGGATGTTCTTTAGGTGATCACCAAAGACACGCTTTAGTGCAGTGTATTCAGCAACGTCACCAACTGGTGTGCTGGTTGCGTGAGCGTTGATGTGTCCAACATCCTCAGGCTTTGCATTAGCCATCTTTAGAACACCTAGAACAGCTCTTGCAGCAGCAGAACCTTCTGGGTCTGGTGCAGTTATGTGGTGAGCGTCACTTGTGACATAGCCACCAGCAAGTTCTGCATAGATCTTTGCACCACGTGCAATTGCGTGCTCTTCAAGTTCTAGAACGATAGCTCCAGCACCTTCACCCATGACGAAACCATCACGGTTGATGTCATAGGGGCGAGATGCCTTAGCTGGTTCGTCATTACGACGAGAAAGAGCGTGCATAGAAGCGAAGGCTGCCATCGGCAGTGGGTGCATAGCAGCTTCACAGCCACCTGCAACCACGATGTCAATTTCGCCTGAACGAAGTCTTGTGATTGCATTTGCAATAGCTTCAGTTCCTGAAGCACATGCTGAAACTGAGGTTCTAACTCCACCACGAGCAGAGATGTCCATACCGATTGCAGCTGCTGGACCGTTAGGCATCAGCATTGGAACGGTCATTGGCAGAACTCTTCTTGGGCCTTTGGCTAGAAGAGTGTCATACGCGTCTAGAAGAGTCCAAACGCCACCGATACCTGTTGCGAATTCAACTGAGAGTCGCTCTGGATCAAATTCGGTGATTGCTGCATCAGCCCAGGCTTCACGAGCTGCAATAAGTGCAAACTGGCTTGATGGGTCAAGACGCTTAGTTTCCTGCAGAGTCAATACTGCTGAGGCGTCCACCTTGGCGCGACCTGCAAATGTTACTGGTAGTTCATGTCTAGCAACCCACTCGTAGTCGAGGGTTACTATGCCTGACTCACCGGCAAGCAGAGCTTGCCAGGTGGTCTGGACGTTGCCACCGAGTGGCGTCGTAGCGCCAAGCCCGGTAACAACGATTTTTTGATTCAAGAGTGATTAGCCCTGTGCTGAAGTGATGAAGTTAACTGCATCAGCTACGGTTAGGAGGTTCTTTACTTCCTCATCAGGAATCTTGACTGAGAACTTCTCTTCAGCGTTAACCACGATGGTCATCATTGAGATTGAGTCGATGTCTAGATCGTTGGTGAAAGACTTTTCCATCTTCACTGAGTCGGTGTCGATACCGGTCTCTTCGTTTACGATCTCAGCCAGGCCGGCTAGTACTTCGTCATGCGAAAGTGCCATTGATTTTGCTCCTTGTTGGTTTGTTTTCTTGGGTTAAGTTTAGGGCAGAACTACTACTTGGGCAGCGAAGGCAAGGCCTGCGCCAAAGCCGATTTGAAGTGCTAGACCGCCAGGTTTGACAGCGCCGTCCTTGAGTAATTGGTGCATAGCCAGCGGAACGCTTGCAGCAGAGGTGTTACCGGTATTCACGATATCTCTCGCCACAGCGACGGATTCAGGCAGTTTTAGCTGTTTCACCAGTTCATCGATGATCCTGATGTTTGCCTGGTGGGTGACCAGTGCTGATAGATCTTCAGCCTTGATACCTGCAACGTCTAGTGCCTGCTGGGCAACCTTCACCATCTCCCAGACAGCCCACTTAAACACAGTTAGGCCATCCTGGCGAATTGTTGGCCAGCCTGCTTCACCGTCTCTGAAATCAAGTAGAGAGCCGGTCATGCTAACAGATGACCAGTGAGAGCCATCTGAACCCCAAACGGTTGGTGAAATACCAGCTTCATCTGAAGGGCCAACGATTGCTGCTCCCGCGCCATCTCCTAGAAGGAATGAGATTGAGCGATCGGTTGGATCAATGAAGTCGCTTAGCTTCTCGCCACCGACGACCAAAACATACTTAGCAACTCCAGATCTAACCAGCGCATCAGCTTGAGCAATTCCGTAACAGTAACCAGCACAGGCTGCTGAGATATCAAAAGCAGGTGCTGGGTTAGCTCCGATTAGTTCTGCCAGCAAGGTTGCAGCAGAAGGAGTTTGGTAAGGGTGAGAGATTGTGCTGAAGATTACCGCACCGATATCTGAGGGCTGTATTCCTGCTCCTGCTATAGCTTCTTTGGAAGCTTCGACAGCCATGTCCATCAAGGACTGATCTTTGTCTGCTCTGGCACGGGTAACGATTCCGGTGCGCTGTCTGATCCACTCATCACTTGAATCGATTGGGCCAGCAATCTCATCGTTAGTCACTCGAAGGTGTCCACGGGATGCACCTAGAGAATAGATCTTGCTGAAGCGAACAGTTTCAAACTGGTTCAGTTTTGCATGTGACATAACCAACTACTTCCCTAAACGTTCGATAAGACTATTTGCAACTTCAAGATCTGCTGGTGACTTGAGTGCAACTATTTCAACACCAGGCATTCCTCGTTTAGCTAAGCCAGCGAGTGTTCCAGCAGGGGAGACCTCGATAACACCTGTGACACCAGCTGCAACCATTGCGCTCATGCAGAGATCCCAGCGAACTGAGTTAGCAACTTGGCCAACAAGTAAATTGATGAACTCAGAACCAGAGGTAACTTGCTGACCAGCTTGGTTAGACCAGATGGAGAGTTGTGGATCTGAAACAGTGAGAGTCTTTGTGAATGCTTCTAGTTCTTCAACTGCTGGAGCCATAAATTCTGTATGGAAGGCACCGGCAACACTGAGTGGAATTACCTTTGCTCCTTCAGGTGGAGATGAGACAAGTTCTTGAATGCCTGACTTAGAACCAGCTGCAACGATTTGCCCGGCACCGTTGTAGTTAGCACCAGAGAGACCCAGTCCGGTAAGTTTTGCAATGACTGTGTCTTGATCGCCACCTAGAATTGCAGCCATTGATTGCTCTGACGAAGCGGCGGCCTTAGCCATTGCTTTTGCTCTCACATTTACCAACTGCATTGCTTCGTTGTTGCTGATGATGCCTGCAAGGCTTGCTGCACTTAGTTCACCAACAGAGTGCCCTGCAACACCAGAAACATTCTTTAGGTTGAGAAGATTCGCACTTGCGATGCTAGCTGCAACGATTAGTGGTTGAGCAACTGCAGTATCACGAATGGTTTCTTCGTCACTCAGTGTTCCGTGCTTAATTAGATCAAGTGAAATAGTTTCAGAGAACTCTTCTAGCTGTGTTCTGTATTGAGGTAACTCGAGCCATTCGTTGAGGAAGCCTGGTTTCTGCGAACCCTGACCTGGACAAAGAATAACTAGCATCGACTACGCGTCTCCGCCTGAAGCACCAGAAGTTCCAGCAGTGACATCAAGCAAACGATACTTATCAATTGCCATCTGTGGGATGTGAGCTGCCACTTCACCACGTGATGCGAGTTGTTCTAGAACACGGACGACAATTGATGGACCATCAATCTTGAATGCTCGTCTAGCTGCTGCTCTGGTATCTGAGAAACCAAAACCGTCAGCACCTAGAGTTGCATACTCACCTGGAATCCACTTACGAATCTGATCTGGTACCTGGTGCATGTAGTCGCTAACACCAATGAATGGACCAGGAGAGCCAGCAAGCTTGTTGGTTAGGTATGGAAGTGGAGCTGCCTCAGATGGGTAGAGGAACTTCTGCTCATCACAAGCTAGAGCGTTTCTTCTCAGTTCACTCCAAGAGGTAACGGACCAGATGTCAGCTGAAACATTCCAGTCATCTTGTAGTAACTGCTGTGCTTCGTAAGCCCAAGGGACTGCAACACCAGAAGCCAGGATTTGAGCCTTCTTAGTAGAAGGACCGCCAACGCTGATTCGGTGAATACCGTTCAGGATTCCATCAACATCAACTCCAAGAGGCTCAGCTGGCTGAACAATTGGCTCGTTGTATACGGTGATGTAGTAAATGACGTTTGGATCTACGTGCTTACCGCCATACATTCTCTCGATACCAGCTCTGATGATGTGGCCAATTTCGTATCCGTATGCAGGGTCATAGGTAATGACTCCGGTGTTGGTTGCGGCAAGGATCGGTGAGTGCCCATCAGCGTGCTGAAGACCTTCACCGGTAAGTGTTGTTCTACCTGCTGTTGCACCAATCATGAAACCACGCGATAGCTGGTCAGTTGCTGCCCAGATTGCATCTGCAGTTCTCTGGAAACCAAACATTGAGTAGAAGACGTAGAACGGGATTAGCGGCTGACCCTGGGTTGCGTATGAAGTTGCAACTGCTGTGAATGCAGCAACAGAGCCAGCTTCGTTGATACCGGTGTGCAGGATCTGACCGGCCTCTGATTCCTTGTAGGAAAGAAGAAGGTCGCGGTCAACTGAGATATAGTGCTGACCTCTTGGGTTATAGATCTTTGCGGTCGGGAAGAAAGCATCCATACCGAATGTTCTAGCTTCATCAGGAATGATTGGAACAATTCTTGGACCAAGCTCAGGAGTTCTTAGCAAGTCCTTCAACAAACGAACAAAAGCCATTGTGGTTGCAACTTCTTGAGTTCCAGAACCACCCTTAGCAACATCCCAAACCTTATCTTCAGGAAGTTCGAAAGAAACATACTTGCTTCGACGCTCAGGTAGGTAACCGCCTAGGGCCCTGCGACGCTCGTGCATGTAATCAAGCTCTGGAGCAGACTCAGGTCTGAAGTATGGAGGCTGATATGGATTTGCTTCTAGGGCTGCATCACTGATTGGAATGTTTAGGTCATCTCTGAATGACTTTAAGTTTTCCAGGGTCAGCTTCTTCATCTGGTGGGTAGCGTTTCTACCCTCGAATGACTTACCTAGACCTTTACCCTTAATGGTCTTAGCCAAGATAACGGTCGGCTGGCCCTTGTGTGCCATGGCCGCCGCGTAAGCAGCATAAACCTTGCGGTAGTCGTGACCACCACGCTTTAGAGTCCAGATTTGTTCATCTGTAATGCCTTCAACAAGTTTTGCAGTCCGTGGATCTCTTCCGAAGAAGTTCTCTCTGATGAAACCACCGTCCATGGTCTTGTATGTCTGGAAGTCACCGTCTGGTGTCTTGTTCATCAAGTCGACCAGTGCTCCGTCAGTGTCGGCTTCGAGAAGTGAATCCCATTCACGACCCCAAATAACTTTGATTACGTTCCAGCCAGCACCGCGGAAGAATGATTCAAGTTCCTGAATAATCTTTCCGTTGCCGCGAACCGGACCATCAAGTCTCTGCAGATTACAGTTCACGACGAAAGTTAGATTGTCTAGGCCATCGTTCGCGGCAAGTTGAAGCGCACCACGAGATTCGACTTCATCAAGTTCCCCATCACCTAGGAAAGCCCAGACATGTTGATCCTGAGTGTCCTTGAATCCTCGTCCGGCAAGGTATCTGTTTGTTTGTGCTTGGTAGATCGCGTTGATTGGACCGATACCCATTGAGACGGTAGGGAACTGCCAGAACTCTGGCATAAGTCTCGGGTGTGGGTATGAAGAAAGTCCGCCACCTGCGTGTGACTTCTCTTGTCTAAAACCATTTAGTTGGGCTTCAGAGAGACGACCCTCTAGGAATGCTCTTGCATAAGGACCAGGGCTTGCGTGACCCTGAATGAAAATCTGGTCTCCACCTGAAGGGTGGTCCTGCCCCTTGAAGAAGTGGTTGAAACCAACTTCGTATAGAGATGCAGAAGAAGCGAAAGTCGAGATGTGTCCACCAACAGCAATTCCAGGACGCTGAGCTCGGTGCACCAAGATAGCTGCGTTCCAACGCATCCATGCGCGGTATGTGCGTTCGATGGTTTCATCACCTGGGAAGGCAGGTTCATCAGCAGTTGCGATTGTGTTGATGTAGTCAGTAGTTGGAATGGATGGAACATTCAACTGAAGTTCGTGTGAGCGACGAAGGAGGTTGAGCATGATTTCGCGAGCACGGGCCTTGCCGTGGACTCTAGCTAGGGCATCGAGTGATTCGAGCCACTCTCTGGTTTCTTCTGGATCTTGATCCGGTGTGCTGCTTGCAAAAGCGTCCTGGTTGTTAACGGACAACTTATCCTCGTTTCGACTCTTCAGCTTGAAGCCATTCATGGCGTCTTCAAGCAAAAATGGTAACCTAGCCCTGTTCGGGCCCTAACTAAGTTTAGGGTTTGTTCGCAGTGCTTATTTGGATTAGCCCCTAAACCTACTAAGGAGTTTTCATGTCACTACTAATCGGTGATCTAGCCCCAGACTTTACCCTGCCGAACCAGTTCGGCGAAGACGTCACTCTGAGCCAGTTCAGGGGAGTCAAACCAGTCGTTTTGGTCTTCTACCCACTGTCTTTCTCAGGGATTTGCACTGGTGAACTATGCGAGATTAGAGACAATTTCGCTCGTTTTGAGTCAAATGAGGTTGAATTGCTGGCTATTTCAGTGGACAGCAAGTACGTTCAGAAGGTTTTTGCTGAGCACGAGGGCTATAACTTCTCTGTTTTGGCTGATTTCTGGCCTCATGGTCAGGTTGCCAAGGATTACGGAGTGTTCCTAGAGGAGCACGGAATCTCTAACCGAGCAACCTTTGTTATTGATAAAGACGGTGTTTTGGCCTCCAAGTTTGTTACCGCTCCAGGCCAAGCTCGTTCTCTTGATGAATACGATCGCGCTCTGGCAACATTGACCGCTTAGCCTAGGGTATAGTTTTCTAAGCGCTACATGGCGCTGCGTCGAGAGTCGGGCCTTTAGCTCAGTTGGTAGAGCGCCACGCTTACACCGTGGATGTCATCGGTTCGAGCCCGGTAGGGCCCACTTTTCGACTTTTATCGCCTTGAGGCATAGGTATATGCCTCGGCGGTAAGATTTGCCTATGGAATCCAACCAATATCAACCTCCCGTTCGCAAGTCTTTAACATACGAAGAACTCGCTGCCAGAGTCGAATACGCAACCTCCACACGCATGGGCCTTGAGGCCATGATGGACCTTGTCGTAGCTCAGGAAGCTCTTAGAGCTCAAGAAGATAGAGAAATCGAAGAGTGGCTTGAGCAAATGGAAGCCAACGGATCCCCAGAAGCCCTGCGTGCAGCTGAAAACTTTAGAAGAACTCAGTCTGGCCTTTCAGCACTTCCTCAGGTTGAAAGCGAACCTGTAGTTGAAGAAGTAACCACCACAACTGGTTCATTCTCTTGGTTTACTCAACCAGATCCTGAAGAAGAAGGAGTTCAGGAGACTGTAGTTGCAGAGACTCCAGTTGAAGAAGTCATTGAAGTTGAAGAAGCTATCGAAGAAGAAGCTATCGAAGAAGAAGCTATAGTTGCAGAAAATGTTCTAGAGGAAACCATTCCTGAAGAGCAAAAAGAAGTTCAGGGTTGGTCACTCGTTGAGTCAACTCCTGTTGAACCAGTTGGCACTGAAACTGAGGATGAGTTTGAACACTTACTTTCAAGTGCAGCAGCTGAAGAAGAGATGACAGCACTAGAAGAGTTGGACAACGAAAGCAATACACATCCAGAAGCTGAAGTAGATGCGACTAGCAATACTTTGATTCCATCTGACGAGCACAGAAACAGAAAGCCAGTTTCTCAACTTCTTGTGTGGTTGGGTGTCAGCGCGACTATTGTTCCTGTTCTTCTAACCTGGTTGCTAATCACTTTTGGTTTGAGTGCTAACGCTGTTATCGCAGATCTTTTTGCCGGTTACTTTGTTGCAGGAACTGTGATCGCTACTGCAAGCCTTGCTGGAAAGCGAAGCGGACTATCAACATCAATCGTTTCCCGAGCTGTCTTCGGTGTTTGGGGTAATGCGATTCCTGGAACTCTAGTTTTCATCGTTAGAGCAACAGTTGCAGCATTGCTCGTTGCCTTCACCGCACTGGTGATCAACGGAACAGATTCAAGCATTCCTAACTTGACTGAGAGCGTAACTTCGATCGGTTCATTCAACCTAACTGTTGGGCTAATAGCTTCTGCGATTGCAGTGCTACTAGTCACAGCGATCGGTTTCATTAGGGGAGTCGCTTCACGAGTGCTACAAATTGCTCTTAGTTCAGCAGCGCTTGCAGCAATTCTGGTTGCTCTAATTGGAATCTCTTCTAAGAACCTTGCTCTGGTAACTCCTGGAGTTTCTGAGATTTCATCCAAAGAATCACTGCTTGGTTTTGCGCTGGTGGTTATGGTGGTTACTGTTCTTTGGGCAGCTGTCGCTCCAAACCTTGCTAAGGCAATTCCTATGCGTGAGCGTGGGCTTCGAGTGTTCGGTTGGGTTGCAATTGCTAACTTCGTTATCCCTGCACTTGTTGCCATTGCTGCTCTTAGTTGGCTTGGTCCTCGCGCTAAACAGCTCGCGGTAATTGTTCCCTTGGATCTCAACGCGCTACTAGTGATTGTTATGGAATTGCCTCAGTACTCAAGAATTTCTCTCGTAATTGGAGTTGCTGTCACACTTACCTACGCTCTCTTGTTGACTCTCAAGACTGCTGCTCTGGATCTCTCAGCCTTGCTTCCAGTCAAGAGAATTTCAGCTTCACTTCTAACTGTCGTAGTTGTGATCGGCGCACTTGTTCTCTTCTCAGCTCAACCGTTGAATGTTGCTCTGAACTACTTAGTGAACATTTTCATCCTGGTTTCATTGTTTAGCGCTGGCTGGATCGGAATGTTGGTCACGGATGTTGCACTGAGAAGAATCGCTTACCACGAGCTTTCACTAAGCCGCTCTTATGGTTTCTATAAGCGCTTCAGCATCATCTCGATTTCATCCTGGCTAGTCTCAGTTGCCTCAGCAATTGCTTTCATCCCAGTTAATCTGAAGGGCCTTGATTTCACTGGTTTCGGTTTGGAATCAATCGGCTTAGAGAGAAACGAGTACTCTGCACCAATTGGTTTCTTGATCACGGTTGCTGCTGGTGTCATTCTGACTTTGATTGTTCGTATCCCTGAAATCAGAAAACAGGAACGCGAAGTACTGCAGGTTGAGTCAAGAAGAGAACAACTAAACAACATCTTCCTTGGACAGGAATAATGTCAGTTCAATTAGATTCACTGATTGGTTCTATTGAGAAACTCTGGCCAGTTCAGAATGCCGAAGAATGGGATGTCGTTGGTCTGGTTTCGGGAGATAAAAAGCAGAACGTAACTAAGGTTCTGCTAACGGTAGATGTCACCTCTGAGGTTGTTGACTATGCGGTAGAAGTAGGTGCAAACCTAATCTTCGCCCACCACCCACTTCTGTTGAAATCTGTTACCAGCGTTGCAGAGGACACCTCTAAAGGAAGTGTTCTTGCAAATTTAATCAAATCAGGCATCGCACTTTATTCAGCACACACAAACTCTGATGCAGTTCCAACCGGAACTTCCGCAGCCCTAGCTAACGCAATTGGCCTCACTGGTGCAAAGCCACTTCACGAGTATGCAGACGGTGTTCACGGTATCGGCAAGTTAGGCAAACTTCCTGAGCCGATCACTCTCGGTGAATTAGCGTCAAGGCTAAACGCTGCTCTACCTGCGACCGCAACTGGAGTGAGAGTTGCCGGAGATTTCAACCAGAAGGTACAGACTGTTGCTCTCTGTGCTGGAGCTGGAGATTCTTACCTACGTCTAGCTTTGGATAGCGGAGCTGATGTTTATATCACTTCTGATCTTCGACACCACCCGGCACAGGAGATACTTGAACTTGCGAAAGCAAGAGATAAAGATTTTGCGCTAATTGACATCTCCCACTGGGCTGCAGAGTTCCTCTGGCTTGAACAAGCTAAGAGTGAACTAACAGCTGTTGCGCCAACAGTTGAGATTGAGATCTGCGAGACTCGTACCGATGTGTTTGATTTTCTAATGAACGCACCTAAGAGTAACTAAAGGAATAGTTCATGAAACTGGATAAGGCATCACAGTCAGCGCTTCTGAAACTCAGCGAAGTTGATCTCGAAATCGGTCACATCAAGCAGGAGATCATCAAGTCAATTGAATCCAAGGATTTAGTCGACCTACGTGCAAAGCAGAGTGAACTGGCAGGTGAACTGATTGCCGCCAGGACTGTCGTTGAGAACCTACAGTCCGCACAGCTCAGAGCAGATGACGATCTTCATTTAGTTGAGGAACGTATCGCCAAAGACAAAGACCGTTTATTGCAAACCTCATCACCAAAGGATGCACAGGGCTTACAGAGTGAAATTGAATCTCTTCAACGCAGGAAGTCCGATCTTGAAGATGCTGAGTTGGAACTGCTTGCTGAGATTGAAAACGCGCAGGCTGTCCTTACTGAAGTTTCCTCGCGTAAAGAGCAGAACTCTAAGGAACTGGATGAACTTCAGCAAGAGATTCAAACCACCATCGATGACCTCAAGACCAGAGGGCGCAAGCTAACAGCTGACCGTGAGATTTTGGTTGCGAAGGTATCTGAGGAAGTTTTGAAAAAGTATTCAGCTCTTTCTGCAAGACAGGTAGCTGTTGGGCAGATAGAGAACCGATCCTGCACAGCCTGTCGCATGGGGCTAACAGCAAATGTGATCGACAGCATCAACGATTTGGTTGAAGACGAACTAGGCATCTGCCCTGAGTGCCAGGCTTTCATAGTTCGATGACTCAAAGAGTACTAATCGAAGCTGACGGTGGTTCTAGAGGCAATCCAGGACCAGCTGGTTCCGGTGCCGTCCTGATCGACTTTGACTCCGGCACTATCCTTGCCGAGATTGCACTATTCATTGGAGTAGCAACCAACAACGTTGCTGAATACAAGGCAGTGCTTGCAGCTATTGAATTAGCAAACGAAATAGCACCTGAAGCAAGGCTTCTTGTCCGGATGGACAGCAAACTTGTAGTTGAGCAGATGTCTGGGCGTTGGAAGATAAAGAACGAAGGTATGCAGGAGCTGTCCGTTCTGATGGCTAAAGCTATTGGCTCTAGAGATGTAAGCTTCGAATGGATTCCAAGAGAACAGAACTCAAAGGCGGATTCACTTGCCAATGAAGCTATGGATGCAGAATCTAGTGTCACTAGGAAGTTCGTCGGCGAACCTGGCACTTCGACAATCAATGTCGTAACTCTTGCTAGCAAGAACACTGCTGCAGATCTTGAATACAACCCAGAGTTACCAAGCTCAGTTAGAGCACCTCGTAACGTGACTAAGAAGTTGACCACAGTCATTCTGGTTAGACATGGTAGAACTGCGCTTACTGAAACTCATAAGCTCTCAGGTCGCGGTGGGGAAGACCCACAGTTATCTGAACTTGGTAGAGAAGATGCGCGGAAAGTTGCTCTTGAAATAGCCAAGGTTGGTAACAGTTCTGTCTTCGCAAAGTTAGTGCCACCGAGCGCAATTATTAGTTCGCCGATTGCTAGAACCAGGGAAACCGCAAAGGTTATTGCCGATCAGTTGGGGCTCTCAGTCAGCACCGAGGATGACATTGCTGAGATTGCTTTTGGTGAATGGGATGGTCACACCAACCAAGAGGTCGCTGCAAGATGGCCTGAGCAATACAACGCTTGGCGAGGAGATGTGCAGATTGCACCTCCTGGTGGAGAGTCCCTAGAAGAATTCGATGTTCGAGTTCAACGAGGCAGAGATCGCATCCTCGAGCAGTATGAAGGTCAGACAGTAGTTGTTGTGAGCCATGTAATGCCCATTAGAGGCTTTATCAAGGCGGCAACGGTGTCAGACTGGCCAATCTACTGGAGGGTGAGCGTAGCCCCTTGCTCGATTACTGTTCTTCGTTTCTGGGGTGAAGAAGCCGCCGAAATCACTACCGTCAACTACACCAGTCACCTCTAAGCCTTTTACTTCACCCTCATCTGCATTAGCCTTAGTTGTGGATGGGTCGGCTAGACGGTCGCGGTAGTTGAAAAACTAACGAGGAACGTCCGGGCTCCAAAGAGCGCAGTGGTGGGTAACACCCACTCGGTGTGAACCGCAAGAAAGTGCAACAGAGAGTAAACCGCCACGCAAGTGGTAAGGCTGAAACGGTGGTGTAAGAGACCACCAGCGTTCTAGGCAACTAGGGCGGCTAGGTAAACCTCACTGGGAGCAAGGTCGAACAGAAGGCGTTTGAGGGCTGCTCGCCCAAGTCTTCGGGTAGACCGCTTGACGGCAGTGGTAACACTGTCGCTAGATAGATGGCCGTCACCGAAAGGGACAGAACCCGGCGTATCGGCCGACCCTCCAACTAATTAATCTGTTGCGTGCTTCTTAGCCCAGTGCGCAGCTCCTAAGATTCCAGCGCTGTTTCTGTTTTCAGCTGGAATGATCGGAGTCTTCAGTTTTAGAAGTGGCAGGTAAGACTCATGCTCTTTAGATACTCCGCCACCAACGATGAATAGATCGGGAGTGAGTAGTGCTTCTAGATGTGAGAAATACTTCTGCAGACGCTTAGCCCATTCTGCCCAGCTAAGGTTTTCTCTTTCTTTTGCTGAGTAGGCTGCTTTTGATTCGTAATCAACACCATCAATTTGAAGATGACCTAGCTCAGCATTAGGGACTAACTTGCCATTGAACATCAGTGCAGTTCCAATGCCTGTACCAAGGGTTGTAACGATGACCAAACCTTTGTGACCTCTGGCAGCACCGAACTTGACCTCGGCAATTCCTGCAGCGTCAGCATCATTGATTACGTGAACTTCCCGACCCAGTTCTTTCTCAAACATCGCATCCGCATCTAAGCCGATCCACTCTTTGGAAACGTTAGCTGCAGAGAGTGTGACTCCATGTTGAACAACTGCTGGGAAACAAATTCCAACTGGCAAACCAGCTGAACCAGGTAGTTGCGAAATCAGATCCTTTAGAGTTTTGGCAATGTCCTTTGGCGCTCCACCCTTCGGGGTTTCATATCTAAGTCGCTCGCTAAGTAGCACTCCGCTTTTTGTATCGACAAGAGCACCCTTGATGCCTGTTCCACCAATGTCTATGCCAATTGCTTTTTTGCTCATCTATTTCTTTCCTAGGGAAGGGTTAGTATTTCTGCACCTGTTTCGGTGACTACAAGTGTGTGTTCAAACTGCGCTGTGATGCTCTTGTCTTTGGTTAGGACTGTCCAACCATCTGGCCACATCTCCCATTCATGTGTGCCAAGAGTGAGCATTGGTTCGATCGTGAAGACCATGCCGACTTCCATGACATCTGAATAAAGGGGAGCGCTGTCGTAGTGGGGAATTATTAGACCACTGTGAAAACTCTCACCAATTCCATGTCCGGTGAAATCTCTAACAACCCCATAGCCAAAGCGTTTAGCGTAAGACTCAATTGCTCTGCCAATCAGATTTACCTCTCGACCAGGAGAAACAACAGCTATACCTCTGTTTAGTGCTTCTCTGGTTCGCTCAACTAGGTCTTTAACCTCTTGCTTTACATCTCCCACCAAGAACGTTTGATTACTGTCACCGTGGTAGCCATCAAGAAATGCGGTGATGTCAATGTTGACAATGTCCCCATCTAATAGAACGGTGTCATCAGGAATGCCATGGCAGATAACTTCATTGAGTGATGAACAAATAGATTTTGGATATCCTCGGTATCCGAGGGTGGAAGGGTATGCCCCTTGGGAGATGATGAAATCGTGGGCAATTCGATCTAACTCATCTGTTGTTACACCTGGTTTGGCATGCTCACCAACTAGCGCAATGGCTTGGGCCGATATTCTGCCAGCAGCCCTTATTTTTGCTATCTGTTCGGTTGATTTGACGTTGGAACCTGTGTATTGGGCAGGCGCTGGTTTACCAACATACTCTGGTCTGACAATTGAATCTGGGACTGCCAAACGAGGTGAGACTAGTCCAGGAGTAAGTGTTCCTGTGTTTGAGTCTCTGGGCATAAACCCATCCTAGGTTTCAGGAGTAAGTATGCTCAGATATGAAACACAAGCGAAAGTAAGAAGATTAGCGAACAGGACAAGTCAGAATTCTGGTTCAACACCAAAACTCAACAGGTTGAGGTTGGTAAGCAAGCTCTCGCGCTATACAGAATTGGTCCATTTGCCACTCGATTAGAAGCTGAAAATGCGATGCAGACCCTGAAAGATCGCTCCAAAGACTGGGACAAGGAAGAGCGCGAAAAGGACTAGATGTGGCTGTGCTCAGGTCCTGGGAACCCACCGGAACTCACCTCAGCACGGTATGCCTTAGCAGCTGTCAATAGAGTCTCACGCAGGTTGGCATACTGCTTCACAAATTTTCTAGCCTTACCTGGGTAAAGTCCTGCGAAATCCGTCCACACCAAAATCTGCCCATCGGTTCCAGACCCAGCACCAATTCCAATGGTTGGGATTGACAGCAATGCAGTTACTTCAGTAGCCAGCTCTGCCGGAACTAGTTCTAGAACAACTGCAAAGGCTCCTGCTTCTTGAACAGCTAAAGCATCGTTGATCAGCACTTGAGCATCCTCGCCACGACCTTGAACCTTAGCTCCACCAAGGTTGTTGACGCTCTGTGGTGTAAAACCAATGTGAGCCATGACTGGAATTCCAGCAGTGGTTAGAGCCTTAATCTGTTCAGCGCTTCGTGCCCCACCTTCGATCTTGACTGCACCCGCGTTAGTTTCTTTCATGATTTTGATTGCGTTATTTAGTGCTACTTGAGCAGACTCTTCGTAACTACCAAATGGCATGTCCACCACCACTAATGCTCGCTTTGTTGCTCCTGCAACTGCTCTACCGAAAGGAATCATTTCAGAGACGGTTATTGGCAAAGTTGTTTCGTAACCTAGGGCGTTATCCGCTGCGGAATCACCGACAAGGATTACTTCGATACCTGCTTCATCGAAGATACCTGCAGTTAAGAAATCGTATGAGGTTAGGCAGGAGAACTTATGTTTTGAAATCTTGAACTCTTGCAGTGAAGTTGTTCTAACAACTCTCGGGGTTAGCTCTGTCATCGTTAGCCTTTGTATTTGTTGGTAATAGGAAGTCTGCGGTCTCTACCGAATGCCATGCCGGTGATCTTTGGCCCAATTGCACCTTGGCGTCTCTTCCACTCCGCGCGGTCTACGAGAGTGAGAACTTTCTCGACAAGTTCTTGGTTGAAGCCAAATGAAACAATCTCAGCTCTAGATTTACGCTGGTTGACGTATGCCTCAAGAATTGCATCCAAGACATCGTAAGGCGGCAAACTATCCTGATCGACCTGGTCTGGACGTAGTTCAGCTGATGGTGCTTTCTCAATTGAAGCAACAGGAATAGGTTCGACCTCACCTCTGGAGATTGCATATTGATTGCGCCATCTAGCTAGTTCCCAAACCAGAGTCTTCTCGACATCTTTCAGCGGAGCATAGCCACCAACAGTGTCACCGTAGATAGTTGAATAGCCAACCGCAAGCTCAGACTTGTTGCCTGTAGTTATCGTCAGGTGTCCCTCTTTGTTGCTCAACGACATGAGAATCAAACCACGAACACGAGCTTGTAGGTTCTCTGCAGATAGTCCGGTTAGTTCAAGACTTGTCTCAAAAGGTTTGACCAGTTCCTCAATAGGTTGAACTCTGTAGTTGATGCCCCTGCGCTCAGCAAGATTTTGTGCATCGTCTTTAGATCCATCAGATGAGTATCTTGAGGGCATTGAAACACCAAAGACATTCTCAGCTCCAATAGCATCAGCAGCGATAGTTGCACAAACAGCTGAATCAATACCGCCACTTAGTCCTAGGACAACTGATTTGAAACCATTCTTTTGGAGGTAGTCGCGAAGACCTAGAACGAGTGCGTTCCATGCTTGCCAGTTGTCGTTTGGTTTGGTTAGGTGATGTTCTCCAACAACTTCAATTTCATCTTTGGCTTCAATATCGATTAGCACCAAGTCTTGTTTGAATTGTTTAGCCCTGGCAACAAGTCTTCCCTTGCTGTCAACAACGATTGAGTCACCGTCGAAGACAAGATCATCTTGTCCGCCAACTAGGTTTACATACGCTGCAGCGCAGCTCTGTCTCTTTACTAGTTCCTTGACTAGAGCTAGACGCTTATCGTCTTTGTCTATTTCAAAAGGGGAGCCGTTGAGAACGAGAGCAATGTCTGTGTTGTTATCGGCAAGCTTGGCAACCGGACCACCCTGCTGCCAGATGTCTTCACAGATGACGGTTGAGAACCTCAAGCCCTTGTATTCAAAGGTGAGAAGTTCATTCCCAGGGACAAAGTTTCGGTACTCATCAAACACCGAATAGTTCGGGAGGTGATGCTTGGCATAACGACCAATTATCTGCCCATCGATAATGACGCTGGCACAGTTCTTTGCGATAGCCCAGCCAGTTTGCTCTTGAGGACTTGCCATAGCTGGGTGCCCGATGACTACGGCTAATCCTTGATACTGCGGCTTAGTTAGTTCAGTAGCTAGGGATCTAACAGCTAGTTCTGCCTCGAGGATGAATGATTCCCGGCTGGCAAGGTCTTCAATTGGGTAGCCGGTGATTGCCATTTCCCCGAAGACGACAAGGTCAGCACCCTGATCCTTGGCTTTGCTGATCTGATCTAGGGCTTGTTCCAGGTTCGCCTGAATGGCACCAACAGTTGGGTTGGTTTGCGCTAGGGCTAGGCGAACTTTAGGCATAACCATTAGCCTAGTATTAGGCAATCGAAAGGCACTCCCATGGACAAACAGCGCGATTATGTGCTGCGCACTATCGAAGAGCGAAATGTTAAGTTTGTAAGGCTTTGGTTCACCGATGTGGCTGGAACCCTAAAGTCTGTGGCTATTGCTCCGGCTGAGGTTGAGGGTGCTTTCTCTGAGGGTATTGGCTTCGATGGTTCTGCCATTGAAGGCCTAGCTCGCTCATATGAAGCAGATATGCTTGCTCAGCCTGACCCTTCAACCTTCCAGATTCTGCCTTGGCGTGGCGAGATTGACCCGACAGCTCGCATGTTCTGCGATATCACCACTCCTGACGGCGTTCCAGCAGCAGCTGACCCTAGAAACGTACTAAAGCGAGCCTTGGCAAAAGCAGCCAGCATGGGCTTTAGCTTCTACATCCACCCTGAGATTGAGTTCTACCTTCTAAAGTCCTCACAGATAGGCCCAGAGGGCCCAATTCCAGTGGATAAGGCTGGTTACTTCGACAACGTTCCTGGCGGAACCGCCAATGACTTTAGACGTCGTGCGGTAACAATGCTCGAGCAGCTTGGTATCTCAGTTGAGTTCAGCCACCACGAAGGTGGTCCTGGTCAAAATGAGATTGACCTTCGTTACGCAGATGCGCTAACCATGGCCGATAACATCATGACCTTTAGAACTGTCATCAAGGAAGTTGCTATCGAGCAGGGAGTCTACGCGACCTTCATGCCTAAGCCTTTCACTGAGCACCCAGGTTCAGGTATGCACACACACATGTCACTTTTCGAAGGTGACACCAATGCATTCTTTGATCCTTCAGGTCAGTACTCACTTTCTAAGACAGCTAGATCATTCATTGCTGGTCTTCTAAAGCACGCTCCTGAAATCACCGCGGTTACTAACCAGTATGTGAACTCATACAAGCGTCTCTGGGGTGGCGGTGAAGCTCCATCATTTGTTTGCTGGGGTCACAACAACCGCTCAGCATTGATTCGCGTTCCGCTATACAAGCCGA
>Ga0214917_10000807_pt1 | contig 40774 bp, 38 predicted proteins | sample LL_1208_BB_MetaG_FD_177983 | JGI IMG/M metagenome (GOLD analysis project Ga0214917, IMG submission 177983) | Freshwater microbial communities from Lake Lanier, Atlanta, Georgia, United States - LL_1208_BB | ecosystem: Environmental > Aquatic > Freshwater > Lake | place: USA: Georgia | collected... | reverse complement strand
CGGGCTCCCATGGCAACGCCAATTTCCGCCGCCGCAAGACTCGGCGCATCATTCACCCCGTCCCCCACCATCGCCACCTTTTCTCCCTGAGCGTTCCACTCCCGGATCGCCGCCACTTTGTCCTCCGGATGAAGCCCAAAACGATAGTCCTTCAACCCGACCTGCTCGGCCACCAGTCGGGCCGCAGCCTCCCGATCCCCTGTGAGCATGGTCACTTTCAATCCCTGCCGGGCCAGCCATTCCAGCAGCCCACGACTGCTTTTTCGGATCTCATCCTCCAAAAGAATCCTTCCCCGTATTTTCCCAGACTCATAAAACACTTCGGAAACTCCTGGAGCTGGAGCTGCTTTTTCTTTCACCCAAGTGGGTTCACCCAGAAAACTCCTTCTTCCAAGCCGGCATTCAACCCCCTTCTCCGTTTTCCCCATCAGCCCACCCCCGGTCGCAGAGGAAAACTCTTTTAGGCTGGGTATGCTCAAACCTCTTTTCTTGCATTCGCGGACGACAGCCACCGAAACGGGATGAAGGGACTGCATCGCGAGGGCGGCGGCACCCTGCAATACCTGATCTTCGGCGTACCCACCCTCGACTTCCACCCCACGAACCTTCATCTCGCCGGTGGTCAGGGTTCCCGTCTTGTCCAAAGCCACCCGCCGGATCGACCCCAACCTTTCAATCGGACTACCCCCCCGAAAAAGAATTCCCCTCCGTGCCCCCGAGGCAATTCCTGCCAAAATAGCCGATGGAATCGAAAGGACCAAAGCACACGGCGAGGCCACCACCAGCAAAGTCATGGTTTTGTAAAAAGCAGAACCCATTTGGGGTCGGCCCCACCCTGCCAGGCCCCACCAGACCAAAAACATCACGAGACTCAGGGTTAAGATGGCCTGGGTATATCTTGTCCCAAATCGATCGGTAAACCGCTGCGCTGGCGCCTTCTGCTCCTGAGCATCCCGAATCAACCGCAGGATTCCCTCCAAAGCACTCTCCTTGGCTCGACGCATCACCCGCAGATCCACCCGCCCCCACAAATTGAGGGTTCCCGCAAGAACAACAGATCCAACCTCTTTGTCCACAGGCGCCGCCTCGCCTGTCAGACTCGACTCATCCGCACTCGTTTTGCCATCCACCACCTCCGCATCGACCGGAAAACCATCCCCTGGCCGAACCCGCACCCTCATTCCCGGTTCCAAAAGCTCCACGGCAACTCGTTCTTCCGAACCATCCTCCAGAATTTTTACAGCCTCCCTGGGAGCCGCCTTAAACAGCCCGGCCAACTCCCGCTCTGTCCGATAAGCGGCCAATTCTTCAAGCGCCCCGCTGAAGGAAAACAAAAAGAGTAGCAAAGCCCCTTCATCCCAATGCCCTACCGCCGCCGCCCCCGCCGCAACCGCCAGCATGAGAAAATGAATGTCCAGAACTCCCGAGCGCATTCGGTGAATCACTTCTTCTCCCGTCTTCCATCCACCCGCGAAATAAGCAACAAGGAAAAAAGCTTTCTCCATCCATCCTTCCGTCCACCACCCCAGGATTCCCGCGGCACCACAAACAAGCGCAAAAACCAACGGGACTTTCCATTTTTTTCCGGCTCCCACCACCGAGGGTAACTGCCTGACCTCCAGCTTGACCCCGCTCAACATCTTCCAAAGCCAGAATTTGGGCGCTGTCGGGCAACTCTCCCTTTCCAAAACAATCTTTTCGCCCTCCCTTCGCAGAAAAACACCTTCTTCCCACTTCCCCTCCAGGAGACGGCCACACTTCCCGCAACGGGAATCCGGCGGGGTCCATCGGCAGACACTTTCTCCCCCCAAACTCCGCACAGCTTCTGCCAAACCAACTGCACTCCCCTCCCCTTGGCCCTGTCCGGTCGTCGCATAATCAATCCGCCCCTCATGAAAGGAGACCGACACTCCTCGTAAATCGGATGATTCGGCCAGTTCATGAGCCAGAACGTCCAGCCCACAGTTTTTGACCACATGCTGATGCATATCTTTAGACTAACTATTCCCATCCCCCTTTGACCAACTTTCCCCGCCCCCTTGCCAACCCCCTTCCCCCAATTATTTTCGATCTATGCCTGTAACTGCCCCTCAACCTGCAAAATCCTCCGGTCCAACACCTAACCCAAAGCCCATCACTCCCCCAGAGACCGACGATTTTTCCTTCCTCTCTCGCCATCTGGGGCCGAATAAGACGACCGAAAAGGAGATGCTCCAAACCCTCGGGCTCTCCTCTCTTGAAGAGCTTGTTCAAGCCACCCTTCCGCAAGGCCTAGCGTCCGCTGGCCCCCCCCGTCTGCCCCCTGCCCGTTCGGAAACACGTGCCTTGGCCGATCTGGAGAAGATTTTGGCCACAAATCGGCCCTCCCGTTCTCTTATCGGATTAGGCTATCACGGCACAATAACTCCGCCTGTCCTTCGCCGCGCGATCGTCGAAGACCCCGGTTGGTACAGCTCCTATACGCCCTACCAACCCGAAATCTCCCAAGGCCGATTAGAGGCCCTCCTGAACTACCAGACCATGGTGCTCGAACTGACCGGCTTGGAGATTGCAAATGCCTCACTTTTGGACGAAGGCACAGCCGCCGCCGAAGCCGCCTCGCTCGCCCAAGCCGCCATGACTGATAAAAGTCGCCGGACGCTCTGGTTGACCCCCGGGCTACACCCCTCGACGGCCTCCGTCATCTCCACCCGTGCAAACGCTTTGGGCTGGAAGATCATCATCTCGGAAACTTTCCCAGAAAATGATGCCTCCAATCTTTTTGCCGGAATTCTCGCCTATCCCGAAAGCGATGGTCGCTTGGCCGATCCCCGTCCTGTCATCGACCATTTGAAAAAAGCTGGAGCCCTCTCGATCCTCGTGGCCGACCCCCTATCCCTTTTCCTTTTCACCCCGCCGGGCGAACTGGGCGCCGATGTCGCCGTCGGTAGCACCCAGCGGTTTGGCGTCCCCGTTGGTTTCGGCGGACCCCACGCCGCCTATTTTGCCACCCGCGTCACCTACCAACGGCTTCTTCCCGGTCGCCTGATCGGTGTCTCGAAAGACTCCGCAGGTCGGACTGCCTATCGCCTGTCTCTCCAGACTCGCGAACAACATATCCGTCGGGACCGTGCCACCAGCAACATCTGCACCGCCCAAGCTCTCCTCGCGACTCTCGCCTCGATGTACGCCATCCATCACGGTCCCAAAGGCCTTTACCAGATCGCTCTCCGTATCCATCAACACACCCAACGGCTCGCCGCCGGACTAAAAACCCTCGGCCTTACGATCGCCCACTCGACCTATTTTGACACCCTCCACATTCAAGGTTCCCCTGCGAAGCTGAAAGCTGCATTCACCAAAGCCTCGCAAGCCCACACAAACTTCCGCCAATTCCCCAATGGGAATCTGGGCATCACTTTGGACGAGCGGACCGACGATGCCGAAGTCGACCGCCTTCTCTCCTTTTTTGGAGCCACCAAACTTCCGCCTCCCTTCTCGGAGTTTCCGCCGATCTCCACCCCCCTGTCTCGAACCACACCCGCCCTTCGCCATCCAATCTTCACATCTCACGCGAACGAAAACGAACTTCTCCGCTATATCCGACGCCTCGCCGCCAAAGATCTCACGCCCGCCCAGTCGATGGTTCCCCTGGGCTCCTGCACGATGAAACTAAACGCGGCCTCCGAACTCACCCCCCTCGGTTGGTCGACCGTGGCCGAACCTCATCCGTACGCACCTGCCGAACAAAACCCCGGGTACCTCAAGATGATCCACGATCTGGAAACATGGCTGGGGGAGATCACCGGCCTACCCCATGTGTCCCTCCAGCCGAATGCCGGTTCCCAAGGGGAATATGCCGGTCTTCTCTCGATCCGGGCTTGGCACCAATCCCGGAGAGACACCCAGAGGGATATCTGCCTGATTCCCGTCTCCGCACACGGAACCAACCCCGCCAGCGCGGTCCTCGTTGGTTTTCGTGTCGTTCCGGTGGCATGTGACTCACAAGGGAATGTTGATCTCACCGACCTCGACGCAAAACTCAAGGAACACGGACCGCGAGTCGCCGCCGCCATGATTACATATCCCTCGACCCATGGCGTCTACGAGACCGCCATCCGGGATATCTGCAAAAAAGTCCACCAGGCGGGCGGCCAAGTTTATATGGACGGAGCTAACCTGAACGCTCTGGTCGGCATCTGTCGCCCAGGCGAGTTTGGAGTCGATGCCTGCCACCTCAATCTTCATAAAACGTTTTGTATTCCGCACGGCGGTGGTGGTCCGGGAGTTGGCCCCATCGCTGTGGCAGACCATCTCGCTCCCTTTCTCCCCTCCCATCCCCACAAAGTTCTTCAAAAAGATCAGGTCGGAGCCGTTGCATCCGCTCCCTACGGTAGTGCCAGCATTCTCGTCATTCCTTGGATGTTCCTGGCCATGGTTGGAGGGAGGGGACTCGCCCGTTGCACCGAAGTCGCCATTCTGAACGCCAACTACCTCGCCAAACGGCTCTCCGCCCACTATCCGATTCTTTACCGTGGCGCGGGGGGCTGGGTCGCCCACGAGTTCATCCTCGATTTTCGCCCTTTCAAAGCCTCCGCAGGCATCGAGGTCGAAGACGTCGCCAAGCGGTTGATGGATTACGGATTTCATGCCCCCACCATGTCCTGGCCCGTGGGTGGAACCCTGATGATCGAACCCACCGAATCCGAATCCCGTGAAGAACTGGACCGCTTTGCCGACGCACTCATCTCGATCCGTAAGGAGATCGCTGAAATTGAGTCGGGCAAAATGGACCGAGTCCGTAACCCCTTGAAACTCGCCCCTCACCCCGCCGCCGATGTCGTCTCGGATGCCTGGGATCGTCCCTACTCACGCGACAAGGCCACGTATCCGGCTCCATGGACTCGGATTTGGAAATATTGGCCCACCGTCTCCCGCATCGATGCCGTTCATGGGGACCGGAATCTCATCTGCTCCTGCCCAACGGTCGAAGAGTTGGCCTCCTAAACCAATAGTTTCCCCGCGATCTCCTCAGCGGGATAGGTCCAGATCTCGGAAAGGGTCGGGTGATAGTGTGGCATCTCCGCCATCTCTTGGGCCGTCCCACGATACCGCATCACTGCCATCGGTTCGTGAATCAAATCCGAGGCATGCGGCCCCACCACCTCTGCCCCCACGATTTCCCCTCTCTCCTTTAAAGCGATCAGTTTCACAAAGCCATGTAGCTCCCCCATCACCATCGACTTCCCATGGTCGGCAAAAGGATAACTCGCTGTCACAATATCCCACCCCTTGTCACGACACTCCCGTTCCGAATACCCCACCCCAGCCGCCTCGGGAGAGGTAAAGATCACTTCCAGCTTCATCCGATAATCCATTTTTTCCCGAAGATCCCCACTCTTGAGAAGTTGAGCTGCGTTTTGGGCGGCCACCTCCCCTTGCTGAATCGCCAAATGCACCACCTCGTACGGGCCGCACACATCCCCTGCAGCAAAGATATGCGGAACACCACTCTGCTGGGTGTCGGATACCGCAATTTTTCCCTTCGTGATTTCAAGCCCAGCCTTCCTGCAATCCAACCCCGCCAAATCCGGCTCCCGACCAAGAGCCTGAAGGATCTGTTCCGCCTCGACCGTTTTTTTCTTCCCTCCCTGCAAAAACTCCACCCTTTTCTTTTTTCCTTTTTGCATCACCTCAAGAATCTCGGTCCCGCAAAAAACATCCGTACCATCCTGCCGAAAGACTTTCTCCATAACCTGCCCCACTTCGGGATCCGATTCGGGCAAAAGACGGGAACTCCGTTGAATCACACTCACCTTGACCCCCAGGTGGGCGTAATATTGGGCAAACTCCAGACCCACAGCCCGGCCCCCCAGCACGATCAGGCTTTTGACAGGCTCACTCACCCGCAAACAATCGTCACTTGTCCAATATCCCGTCTTTTCCAATCCTGGAATTTCACGCTTGGCGGTCCTTGATCCGGTCGCCACAACAAAAGTCTTCGCCTCAATTTCCGCCGGCACCTTCTCTTTCCACGCCGACTCCAACACAAGCCGATGCGGCCCGGAAAATTTCGCACATGCCCGGTAAAAGGTAAAATTCCCCTTCTCCAACTGTTCTTTCCGGTAGTCGGCAAACTCACGGATGAGGCGGTCTTTCCTTTTGAGAATCGCCTTCCAGTCGGGCTTCGGCTTCCCCACCCGGATTCCGAACTCAGACGCCCGTGCAACCTCATGATTCCGATGTGCACTCTCCAAAAACGTTTTGGTCGGCATACAGCCCCGTAAAATACAAAGTCCGCCGACCCGTTTTCCCCCTTCGATAACAGCCACTTTCAGACCCAGTCCCTGCGCCGTCCGCGCCGCAGCATACCCCGCACTTCCCCCGCCGATGACGGCCAGGTCAAAAGAAGGGATCATGGTTAGACCCCCATCGGAGTCTTGGAATCAATCACGGAACCTTGTCCGCCAAACTTTGGATAAAGGTAACGGGCGGCAGGAATTCCTTCCCTTGTGATCACCGAAGCCGCCTCCAACCCTTTTTCCGCCAGGTGCCGCAATGAGGCCTGTAGTAGAGCCACCCCCAGACCGCGCCGCTGATACTCATAATCCAAAATAATTCCCGAAAGCAGTTGAGGCTCCTCCCCGGCCTTGGGTTGAAGGGCACTAACGCCAATGACCCGGGATCCATGGACCAACACAATGACATCCATGCCCGGCACAGGCTTTCCTTCTGGGAAAGTCCTTTTTCTCAACTCATCCAAATGGGCTTCCAATCCGACAATCCATGACTTTTCATTCAAAAAGGAACGCTGAATCCCCTCCCACAAGGCTCCAACATCAGGATTCGGTTGCAGCCTGATTTCGTGCCTGGCAGGAAGGGCAACCAAATCGGTCGGGACTTTTCGAAGATCCCACGTGAAGCGGATCTGCTGAATCGCACGTCGCATAAGACAATTGGAACGCAGATGCGCCCAAAGGCCAAGCCGGAAACCTCCTAGCGACTTCCCGGTTTCACCGCAGGAATATTTTCGAGGTCGGCAGGTATTGCACTGGGCGAAAAGGTCTCCACTGGCAGGGATAAAAGAGAGCTCATCGGGGCCTCAAGTTCAGGTTTAGTCTCACTCCGATTCACCAAACAGGCCACTCCAACCACTTCCCCACCCGCTTCTTTCACCCGGTCAATCACCTCTCGGACAGCGCTCCCCGTGGTAATGACATCCTCCGCCACCAGAAACCTTTCTCCGGGTTTGACCTCAAACCGACGAATCTTCAACTGCCCGTCGACCTTTTCCGCGAAGACATGTCGGCGACCCAGATGACGGGCCACCTCATGACCCACCAAAATCCCCCCCATCGCAGGCGAAATCACGGAATGAAAAACCCATTTTTCAATCTTCAGTTTTTCAACCAAAGCCCCACACAACTCCGAAGTCGCCACCGGATCCTGCAAAACAAGGGCGCACTGGAAAAAAGTCCGGCTGTGCAGACCCGATCGAAGAATGAAATGTCCATGAAGAAGGGCACCGCACCGGCGGAAAACCTCAAGAACCTGATCCGAGGTCATGAACCGGGGCGTCGCGCCAGCAACTCAATCTCCACGGCCCCACCTTTGGGCAGCGCCGCGACCTGAATCGTGGAACGACTGGGTGGGTCTTGGGGAAAAAATTCTGCATACACCCCGTTCATTTCAGGAAAAGTTTTTAAGTCAGTCAAAAACACGGTCGCCTTCACAACATCCGCCAGACTCAATCCCCCCTCTTTCAACAGGCTCTGGGCCCGCTCCAAGGCCTTCCGGGTCTGCTCGGCCACGGACCCATTCAGCAAATTCCCAGACTCATCCAAAGCCAGTTGACCGGAAAGATAAACAAAACCCCCCGCTTCCGTGGCCTGCCGGTAGGGTCCGATTGCCGGACCCGCCAGTTTCGATGTCCAACCCTTGTGTCCCATACCCTGCATCTTTTCCGAATCCACCTCCCGCGTCAACGCCCTCCTATCATCCTTTCCCCTTCAATTCCGTCAGGCTCTTCCTCAACAGGGCCAGGCACTCCTTCCAAAAGTCTTTGGGCAAAGCCTCGTATTTCATCGTCTTGGCATCGATCTGGGTTGTGTAAAAAATGTTGCTCGGTTCCGCCACCAACTCGTCAAAAAGATTTCTCCGCACATAGGCCGAAATTTCATCCTCCCCGTCGAGGTAAGGATTCACCTCCCGCCCGTCCGCATCCGCCTCCAGGGCAAGGAGAACCTGCTGCATCTCCACCCAGCTGATGCTGAGTTCGCTTTTCGCCAACGAAGCCACATGGGCGTCAATCCGCTCCAAGAGGCGACGGACGATTCGGGCGCATTCCTGGGGGCGGTTTTCAATCTCTTTAGCTGGTGGCGCGTCTCCATGCGAATGACCTTCCCCGTGGCAACAGGGTTCAGAATGTCGACTCATCCCTGCTTTTTACCTTCGACCCTTGGGTCGGGAAAGAAATTGTTCCCTCATTCGGAGGTGAAAACTCTCCTTTCGCCCACCTTCCCTTGGGGTACATTGGTCGGGCTGTGCTCATCGATACCCACAGCCACCTCGATTTTCCGGACTTCGACGCCGACCGCGAGAACGTCGTCTTGCGGGCGATGGAGGCGGGCGTTACCCGGATCATCTCGATTGGCACCAATCTTCAAACCAGCCGGGCCGCCATTTCCCTGGCCGAATCCCATCCCGATATTTACGCCACCGTGGGACTTCATCCCTGTGAAGTCAAGGAGGCCTCCGACTCAACCTGCGGCGAACTCGAAAAACTCGCCCAACATCCCAAGGTCGTTGCCCTCGGTGAATGCGGTCTCGATTACCATCGTCTGCCCAGCCACACCCTTGCATCCTTCGACAGCACATCAGTCGCCACAGGAGGAACTGCCCCGGGCTCGGAGGAGCTCCTTCTGGCGGATGCGGAAATCAAAAATCGTCAGGCCATTTTTTTTCAAGAACAGCTGGAACTCGCCGTCCGGCTTAAACTTAATATGGTGATCCACCAACGCGACAGCTGGGCGGATACCTTGGCCACCCTGAAGCCCTATTCCGGGCGACTCCGCTGTGTTTTTCACTGCTTTTCGGGCACCCCCGATCAGGCACGCCAACTTTTCGAGCTCGGCCATTCAATCTCTTTCACCGGAATCGCCACCTTTAAAAATGCACGTGATCTCCATGAATCGATTCGGCAAGCCCCGGCGGGCTCTTTTTTTCTCGAAACCGATTGCCCCTATCTGGCCCCCGAACCGCATCGCGGGAAACGCTGCGAGCCCGCCCATACCCGGCTCGTGGCGGAAAAAGTCGCCGCCTTGCGGGGAAAAACTTTTGAAGAAATCGCTCGCGAAACCACTTCCGCTGCGGAAAAGTTCTTTCGTTTCCCCACCCTTCCATGAAATCCCCCCATCTCCATCTCCCCTTCTGGATTCGCGTCCCTGCCACCTCGGCCAACTTGGGGCCTGGATTCGATGCCTTCGGGCTCGCCCTCGGCCTGCACAACTACATTGCCGTGGAACCAGGCCACCCGGAAGTGCCCGATCCCTTTGCCTCTGAGATTGTTGACGCCTATCACAAGGCCCGCGGACTCCCAACAAAGCCCTATCGATTGGTCGTTCGCGGGCTCGTTCCTCCCGCCCGGGGTCTTGGCAGCAGTGCCACGATTCGCCTCGGAATGCTCGCCGCGCTCGACAAACTTCACCGGCGCAGTCTGGATCTTCCGTGGTTGATCGAGACGGCGACAACCCTCGAAGGCCACCCGGATAACATCACCGCAGCCGCCCTAGGAGGCTTTGTCGTCTGCGGTGGACAAAAACCGGCCAGCACCAAGATTTCCTCCAAACTCAAGTTTGTGGCCGCTATTCCAAAAATCGAGACGTCCACACGGACAGCCCGCTCCCTCCTTCCCCCCAGTGTTGCCTTTGCGGATGCCGTTTCCAACCTGCGGAACGCCTCCCGAATCACGGCCGCTTTTTTTGAAAGGAAATATGAGGAAGCCCGAGGGGCCTTTTCCGACCGGCTTCATCAACCCTATCGGGCAGCCTTGGTCCCCGGACTCGAAGATGCCATTGAAAGCGCGGAAAAGGCAGGGGCCATCGGGGCGTTCCTGAGCGGTGCCGGGCCCACCGTGATGGCGATCTGCCTGAATTCAGAAGCCGCAATCGGCCAAGCCATGACGAAAGCTCTCCACAGGGCGGGTCTGGAATCCGTCGAGGTGCAAATCCTTTCCGCCGATAACAGCGGAGTTCAGGTCGCACGATTCCTTCCCAAAAACGCCCGGGAAGCCCGCTGCTAGTTTGAGTTTGGTGGACGGGTAGGGATAGCCTACCGCTTTTCTGCGTAATGGTGCAGGCGGTTGGAAAGAATCATGAATGTCGGAGCCCAAAGGCCCACAAAGATCCCAAAACGCTCGGCATAGGCCCGCTTCAGGTCCGCCACCGCATCCATTCCTGGAGCGCCAAACTGGCCTCCGGCGGAAAACCAGATCATCACCGATCCGATAATCGAAAGAAAACCTAGGGCAAAACAGAGATTACTGAGGAACTGGATCTGTTGTTTATTCATAATTGAACTCTGCGATTCGTTGGCTTTGCTTCAAGCTATTTCTGCATTACTGGCAAGCCTCACATTCGCCGCCGTTACGCATGGCTTCAATCGAGCAGGCCATCTTTTCTTCTGCCGTGAAGGTCTTCTTGGCCCCCTCCGTTATATTTTCCGGCTCCTGTAAACCTGCCCTTACCTCTTTTTTCAGCTTTACAGTGGCCTTCTCAATATTCGAGGCCCCCAAAGTTCGAAGGTAATACGTGGTCTTCAATCCCTGATGCCAAGCCAGCCGGTACATCCGGGAAAGGACCTTCAGATCAGGCTGGCCGAGAAAAAGGTTAAGGGACTGCGCTTGATCGATCCATTTCTGCCGACGGGCCGCCGCCGCCATAATCCATTCAAAACCCACTGCAAAAGCTGTGAGATATCTCTTCTTGAGTTCTTCCGGCATGCCTTCGATCGGACCGAGTTCCCCGTCAAAATACTTCAACTGGTCGACCATCTCCTGATTCCATAATCCCGCCTTTTTGAGGTCTTTCACCAGGAATGGATTCAAGACAATGAACTCTCCGGAAAGATTGCTCTTCACAAAGAGGTTCTTGTAGGTCGGCTCGATACAGGGAGAAGTCCCCGTGATATTCGAGATCGTGGCGGTGGGGGCAATGGCCAGAACATTGGAATTTCTCATTCCGTGGGCCTTGATCTTGGCCCGGAGAGGCTTCCAATCCATCCGTCCTCCCCTCGGCACTTCGACCGGAATCCCCCGTTCCTGTTCGAGCAGATCCACGGTATCCTGAGGAAGTAGACCCCTGTCCCACTTGGAACCCTTGTAGGTCGAATACGTCCCCTTTTCAGCTGCCAGATCACTCGATGCCTCGTAGGCAAAGTACGCAATCGCCTCCATCATCTCATCGTTAAACTCGACAGCAGCCTCGGATTCAAAGGAAATACCTTTCATATACAGGGCGTTCTGCAATCCCATCACACCCAAGCCGATCGGGCGATGGCGGGAGTTGGCCGTCTTGGCTGCTTCCGTCGGATAAAAATTAATGTCGATGACATTGTCGAGTGCCCGGACCGCAACCCGGACGGTCTCCCGAAGTTTCGGAAGGTCCAGAGAACCGTCCGCCTTGATATGGGTATCCAAAATAATGGATCCCAGATTGCAGACAGCCGTCTCGTCCTTCCCCGTGTTGAGGGTGATTTCGGTGCAAAGATTCGAACTATGGATTACGCCCGCGTGATCCTGAGGACTCCGGACATTGCATGCGTCTTTGAAGGTGATCCAAGGATGCCCCGTCTCGAACAACATGGAGAGCATCCGCTTCCATACTTCAATCGCCGGAACCTTGTGCCCCCAAATCTCACCCTTTTCCGCTTTCTTCTCGTAGGCAACGTACTGCTCTTCGAATTTTTTGCCGTACAGATGATGGAGATCCGAGGTTTCACTTGCCCGGAAGAAGGTCCAATCCTCTCGTGCCTCCATCCTCTTCATAAACAGATCCGGAATCCAGTTGGCCGTGTTCATGTCGTGACAACGCCGGCGATCGTCCCCGGTGTTTTTCCTGAGCTCCAGGAAGTCGAACAAGTCGTTATGCCATGTCTCCAAATAGGCGCATCCGGACCCCTTTCGCTTGCCACCTTGATTCACCGCTACCAACAAATCGTTGTGGAGCTTGAGGAATGGAATGACTCCCTGGCTTTCTCCGTTCGTTCCGCCGATATAGCTGCCGGTCCCACGAACGCTCGTCCATGAACCGCCCAATCCGCCGGCCCACTTGGACAACATGGCGTTTTCCGCCACTCCACGCTGCATGATCGCTTCGATCGAATCCCCAACCCAATAGAGGTAACAGGAGGAAAGCTGACTATGCTTGGTTCCTGAATTAAACAATGTGGGAGTCGACGAACAGAAGCGCCGGCCTTTGTAGAGGCTGTAAAGCTCGATGGCCCGCACTTCCCGGTCCTTGGGTTCGGCATGGAACAGACCCATCGCAACCCGCATCCAGAAGAACTGGGGGGTTTCCAGACGACGGGAAACTTCCGCCTTTTTATCAATCACCAGATACCGGTCGTACAGGGTCTGCACACCGAGGAAATCCAGATCCAGATCAGCCAGGGGATCCAGGGCCGCGGCAAGTTTTTCCAAGTCGTACTTTTGTAGATCGGTGCTGTATCGATTGATCTCCACGCCCCGTTGAATGCTTTCAAGAAACTTCCTACGATGAAACTCCCGCAAGGCACCAATTCCGTCCCGCAGGATATCCCAGCCCAGAACCTCCTCATAAATAAAGGTGAGCTGGATCCGGCCCGCAAACTTCGCAAAGTCCGCATCCTTTTCAATGAGGGTTTTGGCATTCAGACTGATCGTGTTGTTCAAATCGGCCCGCTTGATTCCGTCAAAAACGGAGCGCCGCAGCTCCTTTTCAATTTCTCCGGCCCCAAGACAGAGATCCAGTCCAATCGAAGCAAACTCAATCCGTGCCCGCAGATCCGCTCCGTCCCATAAAAAGGTCGAGCCATCCGGATTTCCAACCACGACCATTCCTTCGGCAGGTTCGGTGGCAGCCACCGTGACTTCACCCCGAGCAGCCCTCTCCCTCTGTTCCGTCCGCATCGCCCGGTAAATGATGTAGCGTTCGGCCACCTTGTAATGGCCAGCGCGCATCAGTTCTTCCTGCACCAGATCCTGAACTTCCTCGATGTGCACCGTCGCCTGCCCCATCTCATTCACCCGGTTGGTCACTGCACGCGCAATCGCCCCGGCCGAGGATGCATCCATCCGCAGGGCAAGAAACGCCTGGCAAACAGCCACCTCAATTTTTGATTCGTTCCAGGGAACAATCTGCCCCTGGCGACGGATCAGACGAACCGCACAGGCCGCAGGCTCTCCTGCCCCAGGGATCACCGGAGGCCGATCCCGCCGTTCGCCCACCAGGCTGCGAGCGACATCGTAGGCATTGTTATCGACAAGAGTTTTTTCCACGAGAGTCTGAAGATCTTCCACCCTAAGACGCAGAGGCCTTTCGGCAAGGGCCTGCCGGGCGAGATTGCGACCAACTTCTGTACAAATTTTAGCAACCCACCGACGATTGCTTTCGGTAAACACCGATTCCTGTCCTTTGGCCTTCAGCCAACGGGACAGACTCCGTCCAACCATTTCCGCCACTTCCGCCAGACTGAAGGCTCGATGGGAGGAACCGTCGATCACTTCGATCTCGGGCATGTCGACCTGGATGTCCTCCAGTGACTTGCCCCAAGCCTCATCCTTCCCTTCCGGGAGGTTCAGAAAGCGCTTCATGGCCAAATCCACATCTACTTCGCGAGGGTCCATCTTCATCGGGGAGTCTCCTTAATCGGACTACAATCAGAGTTCGTCGTCGTGGACGGCCGCCAAAGCGGACGATTTTTGATACTCGGTCACCCGACCTTCGAAGAAGTTCTGCTCCTTTTTGATATCCATCATCTCCGCAAGCCATGGGAGGGGATTCGCCACATCTCCGCGCAAAGGCTTCAGCCCAACGCCTTCGAGCCGACGATCGGCAATATAGTCGATGTAGGATAGAAAATCCTCAAGACTCAGTCCGACGGCGTTGACCGGAAGACAGTCCTTGATGAAGGTTTTTTCGAGTTCAACGGCCGTGGCCATGGTCTGACGAAGTTCCTCCTTGAACTCCTCATTCCAAATCTCTCGGTTTTCCTCGACCAGATCCATGAACAGGTTGCGGAACACTTCGATGTGGTTCGACTCATCCCGAAGGGTGTAGCGGAACATTTGACCGATTCCCGGGAACTTGTTCTGCCGGTAGAGGGACAGAACCATGCCGAAGAGTCCGTAAAATTGCGTCCCTTCCATGCATTGCCCGAAGACAAAGATGTTCTTTGCCAGAAGCCGCTTATTCTCGGGCTTGGTCAGATCCAGATCCCGGCGCAATTGGCGGGAAATTCCGGTGACAAACTCGTTCTTCTTCACGATGGATTGCACATCTTCAAACATCGCCTCGCACTCGTGTGGATTGATCCCCAAGGAACTGATCATATAAAGCAAGGAATCGGCGTGGATGTTTTCCTCATGGGCGTGACGGCCCAGAACCAATTTCAGTTCGGGGGCCGTGACCATCTCCCGGACCACGTGCTGGATGTTGTCGCCCACGATCCCCTCGGCGGCCGAGAAATACCCGATTCCCATCCGAATGATCCAACGCTCGACATCCGTGACCACCTTGCCGTCCTTCCACTGCTCAATGTCCTTCCCCATGCCGATATCTTCAGGTTCCCAATGGTTGGCCTTCATTTTGCGATAAAGGTCATAGGCCCAGGTATACTTCAACGGCAACAGGTTGAAGGTCATGGTTTCCTTCCCGAGTATGACCTTTTTACCGGCAAATGCGGCTTCCGCTTTTTTCTTGTCGAGAACGAACTTCCGATCTCCCACCGCGAATTCAGTCTGCATCATAGTTTCAACCCTTCCTTAAGCTCTTACGGCGGAGGGGTAGAAAAACCCGCCGAAGTAGCCACTTTTAGTATTATTTAAGCTAATATGCGTAAAAAGCGTGTTTACCCCGAAACACCTTTGAGTTGTATTGAATGCGTTCAAGGGGGCTAGATATAGTGTCGGAATTTTACGTGTCAACACACTTTGGAAAAATTTTTTATTTTGTGCGTATATGCCTTAAATAAAGGCCAATAGGCTGTTTCTTCCTATACCAAAGCCAAGGAGAGGAAGGATTACTTATTCACAAAAAGAACAACCCGGGACTGATTGCCGCTTCAAAAACGGAAATACTGGGTGAAATTACAAATTCGGAGTATGGCAGTGACCGCCACCATGCTTCTCAAAATATTTCTGATGATACTCCTCAGCCTTCGTGTAAGGACCAGCCAAGTCGACTTGGGTCACGATGGGTCGCGAAAATTTTTTGTCGGCCGTCAACTTCGCAATCACCTCCCGAGCCACCCACTCCTGTTCGGGGCGAGTGAAAAAAATCGCCGAGCGGTACTGGTCCCCCACATCCGGCCCCTGACGATTCATCGTGGTCGGGTCATGGATCTTAAAAAAATATTCGAGCACTTTTGTTGTGTTGGTTTTTCGAGTTTCATATTGGAGTTCCAAAACTTCGGCGTGCCCGGTGTCATGCCGGCACACCGATTCATACGTCGGGTTCTTAGTGGATCCACCCGCATATCCCACTTCCGTGCTCTTTGTGCCTGGAAATTTCGCAAAGACCTCCTCCACGCCCCAAAAACATCCTGCACCTAGGAAGATCGACTCAACCTCGGGAGCCGGCCCCTCCTCCTGAAAATTCAATACCGCGGAATTGATGCAATACCTCAGCCCCGTTGGCTTCGGGCCGTCCGGAAAAACATGACCCAGATGCATATCGCAACGGACACAATGAACTTCCGTTCGGGTCATCCCCAGTTCGTTGTCCGTTTGCTCTCCAATATTCTCCTCCGCAAACGGCTGAAAGAAGCTGGGCCACCCCGTGCCGGAATCGAATTTGTCTCCCGAACGAAACAACGGCAACCCGCACCCTGCACAAAAATATACTCCTTTTTTATGATTATCATGAAAGACACCGCAAAAGGCACGCTCCGTCCCCGCCGTTCTCCCGATCCGAAACTGCTCGAGACTGAGCCTCACCGCCCACTCTTTGTCGGATCGCACAACTTTCGGCACTTCCATCACTTGGGTTGCCTTGCCTTCTTCCGTCACCAATCGGATCTTCACCGATTCCCCTGTTTTCCTCTCTTTTGCCTGTGCCATACCCCCAATCTGCCCTGAAAACCACCATCCTGCCAGTCCGACGACCAATCCCAACCCCATCCAAACCTGCCAAGGATTTCTCATGAGGTGATTCTACCCGGAAAAAACTTAAAACAAAGGATGCGGATAGGCCCTCTTGGCCACCAACCCCTGAAGGTAGTCCGCCACAAGTTTTTTATCCTCCGGATAGGTCATGCCAGCCCACCTCTCCGAAGTCGGCAGCACCCGGACCCGTGCCCTCCCTTCCCGGATCCATCCACCCACGGCATTGGGAATCAGATACTCCGATTTCTCGGAAGAGCCCGACTCCTTGAGGAATTTTTCAAATCCCTCCTGGAGAAGGGGGAAAATCGAGGCGTTGAATCCCCAGCAGTTCATGGAAACGGGATCATTCCCCGGAAATTCATCCTCCCGACCCGAATGAGTCCGCCCCTTGACCTTGGCCCCCTCTTTCCGGAGATCAAAATACTCCTCCACACCCACCAGAAATCCATTCGGATCCCGCTGACATACCCCGCGCGTGACCGTTCCATGATCCGACAAGGTCTGATCCAACCGGAATCCGGCCATGGAAAACTCCCCCTTCCCCTGTCCATCGGGTGATGTCAGATGCCCATGCAAAAGCCGATACGACTCCCGGCCGTAAAAATCATCCGCATTGATCGCGACAAACCCCCCATGGATCACCTTTCCCGCCGCCAAGATCGCCTGCCCCGTCCCCCACGGCTTTTTTCTTCCCTCGGGAACCGCAACCCCCCCGGGCAGGTCATTCAGCTCCTGAAAGGCGTAATCGACCGCGATTTTATTCTCGTACCTTTTCCCGATCGCCTTTCGAAAATCTGCTTCAAGATCCTTGCGAATTAAAAAGACCACCCGGTCAAACCCGGCATGCTTCGCATCATAGACCGCGTAATCGAGCAACACCTCGCCCCCAGGTCCCACCGGGTCCAGTTGCTTCAACCCGCCATACCGGCTCCCCATACCGGCGGCCATGACGAGAAGGGAGGGATTCCGTGACATGCTCTCGAACTAGCAAGATTCCCGGACTCTTCAAATCAGATCCGCAAAAGCCCAATCTCCGCCAAATACTCGTCCAGGCCCTGCTCCCAGGATGGAATTTTCCTCCCCAGAAACTTCTCCGTCATGGAAATATCGAGAACTGAAAAAGCCGGCCGGGACGCATGCAGCCCCGGAATCGATTCCGCTGAAAGTTCTCGGATTTCGCGACACGCCACCCTTTGGTTCTGCCTCCGGATCCTCCTCATCGTTTCTTCCGCGAATATTTTCCAGGTGACCTGACCTGACCCTACCGCATGGTAAATTTCCCGTGCCCCTCGGCCCGCGAGATCCAAAATCAGGCGGGCTGCCTCCCCTGCATAGGTGCATGACCCCTTCCGACCCCCCGCAACCTCCACCACCTCTTTTTCAGCAAGAATCGCCGGAAGCTTGCTCATGAAAGTCTTCCCCCCATGCCCAAAAATCCAGGCCAAGCGCACAATCAATGCATCTGGATTTGCACGCAAAACCTGTCTCTCCCCGTCGGCTTTGTCTTTCCCGTAACGAGACAAAGGAGAAACCGGATCAGAGGGCAAATACGCCGAGTTTTTCTTCCCATCAAAAACATAATCCGTACTCAGGTGAATGAACCGGACTCCCGATTTTCCACACTCCTTGGCCCATTCCGCCGGCGCCCGTGCATTGATGTTTCGGCTCTGGAATGGATGTTCTTCACAGTCCTCCAACCGGGGAAAGGCAGCGGCGTTCACGACCCAGTCGGGTTTCATTTTTTCGAGAACAACCTTCGCTGAATCTGCCCGGGTGATATCCAAATCCGCATGGGTCAGCGCGATCCCCTCCATTCCACGTCGACCCGCCTCCCGGACAAGATACCTCCCCATCAATCCACCGGCCCCGAGAATCAGGACCTTCACGCCCGCCGTTATCCCTCGATGGTATTGATCTCGACCGGTTCCACCTGGACGCCCTGTTTTTCAAACCACTTCACGACTTCATCAATTTTTTCGTGCAACCCGGTAAACTCGAGGGCCATCACAAACACATCCCGATCCGCCGAAGCCGACCTCACATTGAATTCGAGGTCAAATTTCTTGCTCATCAGATAAAGCAAGGGCTTCTTGCCTGTCTCCGGATCAAAAGTCAGCCAGTACCGCAGGCTTACGCGCTTCCCGGCCATAAAAATCAGCCCCCGGCAATGGCCGGAACGATGCTCACTTCGTCCCCCGCTTTTAACGGGGTCTGCTGGTTCTGTAGAAAACGGATATCCTCACCCCCGACATAGATATTCACAAAGCGGCGAACTTCTCCTTTTTCATCCACCAGACGATCGTGAATCCCGGGAAACGCCTTTTCCAAAGCCGCCAACATCGCCTGCACATTGGCGGCCTCCACCTCAACCGTGTCTTTTTGACCGGTGAGTGCGCGGAGCGGTGTGGGAATGCTGACGGAGATGGCCATGAGGATTCTTTTCTAGGCTTTGGCGTGCGTTTTGGCGAGTCCGGACGAAAGCAGCGCATCAAAATCCTTCAAAGTGGGCCGGATTTTGGAGGGGGCCCCGAGATGCCCGGTCAACGCCTCCACCGTCTTTAATCCGTGCCCGGTGATGCAAAGCACCACTTCCTCATCCTTGGGAATCTTGCCGGTCTCCACCAGCTTCTTGGCGCAGGCCACGGTCACACCCCCCGCGGTTTCGGCAAAAATTCCCTCGGTTTCGGCCAGCAGTTGAATGCCTTCAATGATCTCCTCATCGGTGGCATCCTCCGACCATCCTCCCGTCGTCGCCATCGACTTGACTGCATAGTACCCGTCCGCCGGCGTCCCGATCGCCAGCGATTTCGCAATCGTCTTGGGATGTGGAACCGGCCGGATCAGATCCGTCCCGCTCTTGCGAGCCGCCGTGATCGGGTTACAACCCGTTGCCTGCGCGCCGTGGATCGAAAAAGCCGTCTTCGACGCCAACCCCAGTTTTGTGAACTCCCCGTATGCCTTATGGATCTTGGTTAAAAGCGAGCCACTCGCCATACAAACCACCGTGTGACGCGGAATCCGCCAGCCCAACTGCTCCATGATTTCATACCCGAATGTCTTCGATCCCTCCGCGTAATAGGGGCGCAGGTTCACATTCACAAATCCCCATCCGTATTTTCCGGCAATCTCGGAACACAGCCGGTTGACCGCATCATACGCCCCTTCAATCCCCACCACATTCGTTCCATACACAATGCTGTTGAGGACCTTGTTCTGCTCCAGATCGGCCGGAATGAGCACCCAGCTTTCCAAGCCCGCACTGGCCGCGTTGGCAGCGACCGAATTGGCCAAATTCCCCGTCGAGGCACAGGCCACCACCTTGAAGCCAAGTTCACGGGCCCGCGAAAGGGCGACCGCCACCACCCGATCCTTGAAACTCAACGTGGGATGATTGACGGTGTCATTTTTCACATAGCACGACTTCACCCCCAGCGCCTTGGCCAACCGATCCGCTTTCACCAACGGAGTAAACCCGACCTGTTTTCCAACGGTTGGCTCACCCTCCAAGGGAAGAAGTTCCCGGTACCGCCACATCGAATCGGACCGGGATTCGATCAACTTGCGGTTCAAAACCGAACCGATCGCCTGGTAGTCGTAATCCGCCTCCAGGGGACCAAAGTCGAATTCACAGACATGCATGGCCTTGGCCGGATACGTCCGGCCACATTCACGGCACTTTAACTGCGAAAAGAATTTTCCGGCCATGTGTCTTTCTCACGCCCCTTCCCAATTTCGGACCTTCTTAGGGCGGGTCCGTTGGCCTGCAAGGATGGGGGGGGATCACAACGCGTTTCACACGCGAATTGCCGATCCTCTCATCCTTTCCGACACATCCCCTCTCGGGAATGCGCCTGACTGGGTTTGGCACCTTGCCAATCCCATCCGAAGATGAGATCCGGTTGCCGCAGTTTCACAGGGCCAGCCCCTCCACTGCTCTTGATAAGAAGCGCACCCGAATAGTCCCCTAGACCGCTTCCGGAGTCAAGGCACAGCCCGTCCGAACCTGAATCGAAAACTCCCCATCTTCCGTTTTCCATCTACAATGCCCTGACATGCCCGACGCCCCCCTCCTCCTCCGATCCGGGAAAGTCAGGGATATATATTGCTGGAAGGAGGAGACCTGGCTCGTCGCAACCGACCGCATCTCCGCCTACGACGTCATCCTCCCCAATCCCATCCCCGGCAAAGGAATCCTTCTCACTTCCATTTCAAAATTTTGGTTCGAAACCCTGCCTGCCGCCAGACCGCACCATGTTCTCGGATTCGACGTTCCCTCGGGTGTCCCTTCCCCCGAAAAATATGCCGGGCGCCTGACCCGCTGCCTTTCGGCCAATCCCTTGACGGTCGAATGCGTTGTCCGTGGGTACCTCGCCGGCAGTGCGTGGGAAGAATATCAGCAAAAAGGATCTGCATGGGGACGCCCGCTGCCCAAAGGACTCAAAGAATCGGAGAAACTTCCGCAGGCGATCTTCACCCCCACCACCAAGGCGGAAGCCGGACACGACCTGCCCCTGACCGACGCGGAAGCTGAAAAAGAGCTCGGCTCCACGCTTTTCCAACAGGTCCGTGAACGCAGCCTCTCGCTTTACGAAGCCGCCCGCACCCACGCCGCCAAGGTCGGAATCATTTTGGCCGACACCAAGTTTGAATTCGGACTCGATTCTCAAAACAAACTTCTGCTGATCGATGAACTCCTCACTCCGGACAGCAGCCGCTTCTGGCCTGCCGATCAATATCAGCCCGGAGGGTCTCCTCCGAGTTTTGATAAACAGTTCGTTCGCGACTACCTCTCTGGCCTCAGGGGCTGGAACCGTCAACCCCCCGGACCCGCACTGCCCCCGAATGTCATTCAAGGAACGCTGGATCGCTATCGGGAAGCCTGCCGACTCCTCACCGGATCCGAACCTTCCCTTCCGGAATCGTGAGCCCGCTGGATCAACGCCCCGTCGAGGATTTTCTCGCCTCCGGTGCGATGGAACGTGGACACGCGCTCCGCACCCAGTCCATCCAACGAAAACTTCTCGATCGGCTGGTCCAATGGATGACACGCAAAATGCCCGAAAAAGATTGGCGGAGCCTCCGTCCGGATGACCTCCGGGATTTTCTTTCCTACCGCCGTCACTCCGGCCGGGTCGGGCCCACCACGCTCCGGCTGGAGACATCAATCCTCCGCAGTTTTGGAACCCACCTCCAGCGGATGGGCCGAACCCCCTCCAGCATGTCGGTCGGACTCCGCTCTCCCAAACTCTCCCGCAAACTCCCCCCCTCCCTCACCGCAGATCAAGTTCGTAGGATTCTTGAATCCCCCTCTCCCAAAACCCCGCTCGGACTTCGCGACCGCGCTCTCCTTGAACTTCTTTATGCAGCCGGACTGCGTGCTTCCGAAATTCTCTCCCTTCGGATCGAGCAACTCGACCTTCCGGGACGCAGCGCGCGGGTCATCGGAAAAGGAGACAAGGAACGCCTCGTTCTTCTCGGGTCGGCCGCGCAGGAATCCCTCCAACGCTACCTCGATACCGCCCGACCCAAATTGGTCCGTGCGAAATCAGGGGGAGAGGTATTTCTCGGCAACCACGGTCGCCGCCTCACCACCTCCCACCTCTGGGGCATCGTCAAAAAGGCGGCGAAAACAGCCGGACTCGATACCCGCGTCTATCCCCATCTTCTCCGTCACTCCTTTGCCACCCATCTTCTTTCCGGTGGGGCTGACCTCCGGGTGATCCAGGAGCTTTTGGGTCACGCCAGCATTGGCACCACGGAAATCTACACCCACGTGGACGAAGACCGGCTTGCGGCGACCGTGGATCGCTTCCATCCTCGTGCCCAACAAGGCTCGAAGTCATGAAACTCCCCCCCACCGGTCACTCTTTTAAAAATCCCGACCTTCTGGCCCGCGCCATGACCCACCCCTCGGCACGCACAGCCCCGGGTCCGAATGGTGACAATCAACAACTCGAATTTTTGGGGGATGCCATCCTTCAGGCCGCCCTGAGCGATCTTCTTATCGAAAAACATCCCACTTCTTCGGAAGGAGAACTGACCGCCATGCGGGCCAGCCTGGCCAACCGCCATACACTCTCCGAACTGGGACGCGAGCTGGGCCTCGCCCCCTTTCTTCGTGTCGGAACCGATGCCGCTCGGGAAAAAATCCATGAATCCACCGGAGCGCTCGCTGACGTTTGGGAAGCCATTCTGGGGGCGATCTTTTTGGACTCAGGATACGAATGTGCCCGGAGCTGGGCGGAAAAAGTTTACGGGGAGCGCCTTGCCCAGGCCAAAAAACTTGCCGAACAGGCCAATCCAAAGGGACAACTGCAGGAACTTCTCCAATCCCGCAACCAACCGGTCCCTGTTTACGAACTTCTCGAATCGGTTGGACCCGACCACGAAAAAACGTTCACCGTGCGCGTCTTGTTGGCGGAAAAAGAGATCGGAAGGGGTTCCGGTCGCAGCCGGAAATCCGCCGAATCCATCGCCGCCCAACACGCCTTGAGTCAAATCGGATGAAACGCTGGATCCAAGGTCCGGGGTTTCCCTTTGTCGCCCCCTTTGCCCTTTTCATGGCGCTGCTCTACCTACGCCAATGCTTCCCCCAACAAAGCTGGTGGTTGTATGGTGTTTGCTCCCTTCTGGTTCTCGGCCTCCTCCTCTGGCTCCGTCCCCGCTACCACGATCAGGATTCTGCGCCTGTTCCGGTTCGAAACTCCATTCTCCTGGGTCTCGGCGCCATCGTTCTTTGGATCGCTCTCGACCCCTGGATGCCCCGGACCGGCCCCCGGGATCACACCTTCCCCTACGAAGCCGCATTCCAGCTCGGAACCGTGCCAGGAGTATTGGCAATTCTCTTTCGCATGTTGGGAGCCGTGGTCGTGGTTCCCATCGTGGAGGAACTTTTCTGGCGCGGCTACCTCATGCGGACGATCATCAAACCTGAATTCGAGGAAATTCCCCTTGGCACGTTTCAACCCCTCTCTTTTTATATCACCACGATCGCTTTCGCTCTGGTGCACGTCGAATTTGGATCGGCCATTCTCTTTGGACTCATTGCAGGCTGGTGGTTCTGCCGCACAAAATCCATCAAAGCCGTGATCCTTCTTCACGCCGCCGCCAATCTGGGCCTTGCCGTCTATGTTCTCATCACCCGCAACTGGTTCTTCTGGTAAACCGCCATGTTCCGCCTGATTGCACTCCTTTTGATTCTCGGAAGCCTCTCCGCTCGGGCGGATACTTGCGACGACCTCTTTCTTCTCATCAACCAGGAACGGGTTCAGGCTGGACTAAAGCCCCTGACCCGCAGCCCCAAGCTGGATCAGCTCGCTTCGGAATGGGCGGGGGTGATGGCTTCGAAGAATTCCCAGGAACATCGCCCCCTTTCGAAAGCCCTGCTGAATGAAAATGGATGGAAAAATTTGTCTGAAAATATTTATGGCCCGGTGCAGAACGGTTCGGCCCGTTCCATTTTTCAGGCTTGGATGGGCAGTTCCGGTCACCGAGGAAATCTTATGCGGGAATCTTCCACCCTCGGGGGTGTCGGGATCGCGGTCACCAAATCCGGCGCCGTTTGCGCCGTCTTCAATGGAGCCATGCCCTCTCCGCCCGCGACTCCGGCAACTTCAACCAATGCGGCCCAAGACAGCGATGTCGCCTTCCCGGGCGTCGGCATGCCGGACTTTGTTCCAAAATCCATGCGGGACCCGGCGGCCGCCCTTCCCTCCAATTCGGATGGTAGAAAACTTAATCAGCTCGGAAGAACCAACTTATAAGTCTGCCCGCACGCTTGCCTCCCTCCCATTTTCGACAAGAATGGGCTGGTGGATTACCTTCGGAATCAGGATCGGTGGGCAAAATTCGGGAAACTAGCAGGCCTGACTGCTTTCTCCTTTTTTTTGGCCAAAGGCGTACTCTGGCTGGTGATTCCCTGCCTAATTATCGGTAGTTGCGCAAAATGAGCTCCCTCGCCGTTCCGCAACCGGACGGCATTATGGCTCGGCTCAAGGCCGGCACGGCCGCCCAGCACGCCGTGGCCGAATCGAAACCCCTCGAAGCCGCCCTCATCGAAGGCTCGATTGGCCAAGCCCAATACCAGAAATACCTGTCCCAACGCTGGTTGATTCATCGGGAACTGGAGGCCGCCACTGACCGGGCTTTAACAACGGATCCCCGCCTTGCTTCCCTCAACCTCGCTTCACTTTATCAGACCAAAAATCTGGAAGCCGATCTGGATCAGTTTCCGACCGACCAAAAATCGATTCAACCTCTTCCCGGCGCCGCTCATCTGATTCAGGAGATTCAAAAAGCCTCCCCCGCCACTCTTATGGGGATCTATTATGTGTTTGAGGGAAGCAAAAATGGAGCCCGATTCATCGCCAAGGCCATGGCCAAGGCCTGGGGAAAAGCTGACACGACCGGTTTCCGCTACCTCGATCCCCATGGAGAGGCTCAACGGGGCCTCTGGATGAAATTTCGCTCGGACATGGATGCCATTCCCTGGACTCCGGCTGAACAGGATCAGATGATCAAGGCGGCCCAAGCGACTTTCGACGCCATCTCCTCCCTCGACGACGCCATCCACGCCGGCTGAATGAAAAAACTAGGGCGCCCAGTTTGGGTTGTTCTGCGCCGCCGCTTCATCACACCAACGCCGCATATCCTTCAGCTGCTCCAGAGTGAGCGCCTCGGCATGACCATCCAACATCACAGCGACAGCCTTCCCGTCATAACGAGTGGCCAAACCGGCCCCTGAGGAGTAACCTCCGGAGGGCGGCCTGACCTCAAAATAACCGTCCAATTTTCCATAATTCGGATCCTCGTATTGCCCGGAAGCAAACGCGATCAGTCCCGCAGGATGAGTGACCCGGTTGATGCGGGTGGCGCAACGGCCCGGCAACTGGACGTTGCGGGTATCTCCCCCGACATAGGTCATGTTCATCCCTAGGGTGGGGACCAGGCTGACCAGGTAATCCCGATACGGGTCACTGTCGGGTATTTGAGAAGCCAGCTTGTTGACCCAAACTCCTCCCCGAATTTGATAATTCATGTAAGGCAGAAGTCTCCACGGATAGCGTTGGGCGGCATGAGTCGGGTAAATGGGCTGCCCCTTGTCATTCCGGGCGTCCGCCACACGGGAGTCACGCGGATCCAAATAACCAGGCAAGATGGAGCCGTCGTTGTCTTGAATATAACTCTGCAACGCCTGACCCATATTTCTTGCTGCGGCCATCTCCACCGTTTGGCGAGAGGATGAGGAGGCTTTTTGATAAGCCGCGTTCCCCAGCCCAGCGAGAAGCCCAATAATCGCCAAGGTGACGAGCAACTCGACTAGGGTGAAGGCACCCGAGGTTTTCATGGAGCAATTTCAAGCCGATAGAAACCCCGACCGGGTGAATCTGGCATCGACACGATCTGGGTAGTCGATGTGGAAGCGGCTACAAAGGATGCAACAGTGACCCAGATAGGATCAGACAAATTGGATTTGGTTTTGAGGATGTAAGAAATATTTGGCACAGTTTCGAAAACCATCTCCAACTGGTTGCCCGAAAGAATACGACACGATTGTGCCACGGGTGCGGGCGGTACCGGAGTAGTCGGCACAGAGAAATACATTGGGGTAGCTTGGGCTAGGATCAAACCATCGAAATCATAGGTCGGTTCCAAAGTCCCTAGCTGTATAGACGTGTAAGTCGATGTAGTGGAACTTGTTCCGATAAAACCAAGCCAAAGAGAGCTATTACCACCAACGATCCAGTTCGCGACCGTATCGCTAATATTGACCGCATGATAACCCGCGCTGGTCAGAGTTAGTGACCCGATGCCGGTTGCATTCACCATGTTGGTTTTGACCCAACCATCGCTCATGGAGGCTGGGTCGGGTGCTCCGGACAGGGCCACCACTTTGAGGTTAAAATTTCCAGCCGTTGTATTAGTAAATCCTATGGGTTGGGAGTTTGTTCCCCCACTTCCGAAAACAGGATTAACAAAATTTTGAACATAGAGATTGAGCTCAATATTCGTCTTTCCAACCAGAGGGCTCAAATCCGCACCATTCCACTTGGCCAGACCAACATAGTAGTGCGCGCTGTATCCACCGTAATACTGGCCTACATTCATATAATTGCGGGTGATAGTGTTAGTTTGATTGTAGATATAGACATCGGAGTCCTCCCTCGCATTGATTTGAATTGTTTCAACCGACAATCCTGCAGTCTGAAGGGCAATAAGCATTGCACTCGCTAGGAAAAAAGTCCGAAACATAACGTTTAATAAAGGGCATTTCTGCCTTTTTGCAAATGAGCGAGGTCGCTCATCCGATGATTATTCGTAAAGGAATAAGATGCGCATAAGAAATTCTAATCAAACACGCATTTTTAATTCTTAAGTTGTTGCTGTATAGATGTTTAATATTTAAAAGAAATGTCGCTAAGGAACGCATTCTCAGAACCAACTTTGCGAAAAGTTGGAAACCCGCTAGAGATATAAGTTATGTCCGACTTCGACCTGAAAGACACGATCCTCACCCGATTGGGCGAGAACTACGACCTGCACGACAAGTACGTGAACCGTACGCTTGTCAAAGTTCAGCGGACCATCGGTTTCGACAAGGTCTACGCCCGGGGCGAGGGCGCTTACCTCTACGACCTCGACGGCAAAGACTACCTCGACTTCCTCAGCGGTTACAGCGTCTTCAACATTGGTCGCAACCACCCTACCGTTCAAAAAGCGATCCGGGACGTTCTCGAACTCGACCTCCCGAACATGGTTCAGATGGATTGCTCCGTTCTTTCCGGTCTCTTGGCCGAAGCCCTCGCGAAAAAACTCGCCCCCCGCGATGCCTGTTTCCTGTGCAACTCCGGCACGGAGGCAGTGGAAGGTGCCCTCAAGTTCGCCCGGGCCTACACGAAACGTCCCAAGATCCTCGCCCAGGAAGGTTCGTACCACGGCCTGACCTTCGGCGCCCTCTCCATCACCCACTCCGGGAATTTCCGGGAGGATTTCGATCCTTTCCTCCCGGGCACTGGTTTCGTCAAATTTGGCGACCTCGCCGATCTCGAATCCAAGCTCCGCTCCCGCGATGTCGCAGCTTTCATTTTTGAACCCGTTCAAGGCAAAGGCGTCAAATACCCCTCGGACAACTACTTCCCCGCCGCTCAGGAGCTCTGCAGGAAATACGGGACTCTGTTTATCGCCGACGAAGTTCAGACCGCTTTCGGGCGCACAGGCAAATGGTTCGGCTTCCAACACTGGAATCTCGATCCGGATATCGTCACCCTCGCCAAAGCCCTTTCGGGCGGTTACGTCCCCTGCGCCGCCATCGTCATGCGTCGCCCCATCTATCAGGGCATCTTCTCGCGCCTCGACCGTTGCGTAGCCCATTCCACCACCTTCGGTCGCAACAACCTGGCCATGGCCTGCGGTCTTGCCAGCCTTCACGTGATCGAAAACGAACATCTGGTCGAAAATGCCGCTCTTCGGGGAGAACAACTCATGTCCCGCCTGCGTGATCTCCAAAAGAAGCACGACGTGATCGACGAGGTCCGTGGCAAGGGGTTGATGATCGCCATCGAGTTCAAGGAACCCCGCTCCCTGAAATTGAAACTCGCCTGGAAAGCCATCCATGCCATGGACAAGGGGCTCTTCCCCCAGATGATCGTGACCCCGCTTCTCCAAAAACACCGGATCCTTACCCAGGTGGCCGCCCACAACTCGGACATCGTGAAAATCCTTCCCCCGCTCATCATCGGTGAGAAGGAGATCGACCGCTTTGTCACCGCTTTCGACGACGTCCTGAGCGATCTCGGCAAGTTTCCCGGACCACTCTGGGACTTCGGCCAAAATCTCGTCAAAGCCGCCCTCTCGCAAAAGAAATCATCGGCAGAATCGGTTCCAGCCTAGCCCAATCGTGTCCGCCATTCTTTACGTCAAAGAGGGCTGCCCTTGGTGCGAAGAAGCAGAATCGGAACTCCATAAACTCGGCGTGAAATACGAACGGCGGGAAGTCCGCTCCAACGCCGGATACTTCAACGAAATGAAGGAAATTTCTGGCCAATCGAAAGCCCCCGTCCTTGATATCGATGGACGCATCCTCGCCGACTTCGGTGTGGAACAGTTGCCCGCTTTCCTAAAGAACCCTCCGCGCCACGATTGACTCCCCTCCCCATCCCCCGCATCATTATCTTGCGGGGTGGAGCAGCCAGGTAGCTCGTCAGGCTCATAACCTGAAGGCCGCAGGTTCAAATCCTGCCCCCGCAACGATTTTTGGATGTATCAAGTTTACGTTCTCAATAACACATCAGGCCAAAAATACATCGGCCTATCAAAAAACCCGCAGACTCGTCTACTCCAACACAATTCCGGTGCATCCCGTTGGACCAAAGACAAGGGCCCCTGGAAGATCGCTTGGACAAGCAAACTGATGAATCTCTCCTAGGCCAGAAAACTCGAAAACAAACTCAAACGACAAAAAGGCGGTTTGGGTCTTGAGACCCTCATCCACCTAGAGGGCTCATAATCCCGCATGTGCGGGACCGCAGGTTCAAATCCTGCCCCCGCAACGTTTTTCTAGCTGTTTTGATTGAGCTCTGTCTCCCATCGGTTATAGCCATTTCATGCTTGCTGCCGCCGGAATCCTCTACGCCTTTCAACACTCCGAACCCGCCGGCAAAGGCGTCCTTTTTTGCCTCTTGCTTGGCTCCATTTTTAGCTGGTCGGTTATCTGGTCCAAATGGACCCAACTCAATACCGTTGTCCGATCCACCCGCGCTTTCCTTAAATCCTTCCGCTCCGCTAGCGAACCCCTTGAGACTTACCTCTCTGGCCGCCCCCCAGGTGAATCCCCCCAAGCCATCATCTACTATGCCGGCGCCAAAGAACTATGCTTTCACCTAACGGGTTCCTCCACGGTCGATTCCACTCTCGCCGCCCGCCTCTCCACCGCCCGCTCGATCAGTGAAACCGGAATGAACTCCGTTCGAACGGCTATGGAGCGCGCTGTCGGGGAGCAATCCCTCAAACTGGAATCGAACCTGATCCTTCTCGCCACCGCAGTCAGCGGAGCCCCTTTTCTTGGCCTTCTCGGTACGGTCTGGGGGGTGATGGATGCCTTCAGCGGCATCGCGATGGCGGGCCAAGCCAGCCTGGCCGCCATGGCTCCGGGCGTATCGGGCGCCCTCATCACCACCGTTGTCGGCCTCCTCGTGGCCATTCCTGCGATGTTTGGCTACAACTTCCTCACCACCTCCATCCGCAGCCAAAACATCCAGATGGAAAACTTTGCCGCTGAATGTGCCGCCGTTTTTGAACACCGCTTTACCCACCGCTCATGAAACGCTCCCGTTTCCATGCCCAGACTCATGCCTTGGCCGAACTCAACATCACCCCGCTTCTTGATCTTGTCTTCGTCCTCTTGATTATTTTCATGATCACCACCCCGCTGATGGAACAGCAACTGCCGGTGGACCTCCCCAAGGCATCCACCAGCATCGCAACTTCCCTGCCCGACCCAAAATCCATTCTCACCCTCACTCTCTCCAAAGATGGATCGGCGCTGCTCGGTTCTGAAAAAATCCGCCTCGATCAACTCGCCTCACTCCTCACTCAGCGCAAGGCCCGCGATCCTGAACTGGTCGTCTCTCTCCGGGCCGATTCCTCTCTGCCCTATGAAACCGTTTTTCGCGCCTTGGAGGCTGTCCGCTCCGCGGGTGCCCGCCTCGATCTCGCCAATACTCCGGACATCCGCAAGTGAACCCGAACGGACGCCCCTTCCGGCGTACCGTTCTGATCGTCTTCGGTATTCACCTGGGCCTCCTCTTTTTCCTCGGCCTCCCGTTTGCCCAATGCCACAAGCCCCCTGCCATCAAGCCCGTCGAAATGATCGATCTCGGATCCCTCCGACCCGGGCCTGGACTCCCCTCCCCCAACACCTCCCAGGCTCAAAACAGTCCAACTCAACCCGCATCCGAAATTCCAAATCAAGAATCCAAAATCCAAAATCCTGTTTCCCCATCCATCCCAACCCCTGAACCCGAGCCAGACCCCGTCCAGAAACCGGAACCCACTCCCACACCAGCAATGAAACCCGAACCGGCCCCGCTTCCCGTTCCACCCAAGCCCAAACACCAGGTCAAAGTCAGCACGACCAAGAAAAAAGTTTCTGTATCCACCACATCCACGGAAATGAAAACCTCCTCTTCATCTTTAAAATCGAATGAGCCGCCCGGCCCCAGTGCCTCCGATATCAAAAGTCGTCTGGCTTCAAAAATCCCCGGCGAAACCGGTGGGGGCGGGGGGGACGGTGCCGGCAACGCCGGACGACCCGACGGCGTGGCCGACGACTTCTCCTGGTATCGCGCTCTGATCAAACAATGCATCCAGTCCTCATGGAAAAAGCCCCCCATCCCGGCAGGGGAAAAGATCTATACCGAGGTGGAGATCAAAATCTCGGAAAGCGGGGCGGTAACCTTCCTGCGAATCTCTCGCCCCTCCGGCGACCCCGCAATGGACGCCTCGGTCGAACAGGCGGTCCGCTCTACTCCTCGCCTTCCCAAACCCCTTCCTGCCGGACTCGGTTCTCCCGACTACACCGTGGTGATTCAGTTCAAACTAGAATAGGTCGAAATAAAAAACCCCGGGAAGCCGAAGCCTCCCGGGGTTTAAAAGTCCAACCGACTAGAAGCTGTAGACCACTTCTGCCCCCGCGTAATAAGCCGGGCCACCTGAAACGGCACCGCTGTTATTTCCGGCCACGTGGCCATTGCTCACGGTGTTACTACCCCAATCCATGCGGTATTCGGCACGGAGGAGAAGATTGTCAATCACGTTAAAACCAGCGGTCAGGGTATATTCCCAAAGATTGGTTCCGGTGACGTGTCCACCATTGTTCAGGCTGGTGGAGGGATTGCCCTGGGTTCCGAACTTCAGATCGTTGTTGCTCCCCAGATATTCCCCGCGACTCGCGAGGCTAAACCAGTCGTTGAACTGATACTTCGCATAGGCTCCAGCCCCGTAAACGCTGGAATTGACCGTTGTCGGTCCGGTGGTGTTGCCAGTTTTCACAAACCAGACGGTGTTGAAAGCCAGCAACAATTTGTCGTTAGCGAACTTGGGCGCCCAATTCCCCCAGGAATTGTAGTACCAGGTGTAGGCGGATACGGACCCCCCGTTGTTGTTATAACCCTCGCTGGAATTTCCGGTTCCCGTTGCCGTGTTGTTGTCATAACCCGTGCTGTATTGGAAATTATTGCTCCAGTTAGCATTCCCACCGGGTGCAGTGAAGTTTAACGCCGCCAAAAGCGCGCAGCCATCTGCATCATTCGGGTTGGTGGTAGTGTTGTTGTCGCTGTTGGAGCCGTTCACCACACCCAGTTTCCCGTCTATATATTCATCAAACTTGTACGACGAGAGCACCCCCGTGTAGTAAAGAGGCAGTTGGTTGAAAATCAGCCCAAAGGTGGTGTTCATGTTCGCGGGACGCTCCATCACCTCATACCCCAAGATCGACACAAACTTGCCGACCTTAAAATCCCAGCCGTTCCCCACAGGAGCCCGGATGGATGCGTAGGCCTGCTCCAAAAAGAGGGTGTTGGAATTCATATCCGTGTTCGTGGGACCGCCGTTCACAGCTGTTTGCGGGGATGTGCGGTTGACGAAATAAGTCGCGTCCTCACCGATCATCACGTCTGCCCGAAAACCGGCTTGGGCCTTGTTTTCCGAACTCATCGCCTTTTCAAGAGCGATCTTGACGGCGTACAGATTGAAATCGCCCCTTTGAGCCGTGTCGCTTCCAAAACGGCCGTTCACCGTGGAAGCACCCTGACTGGTTCCCGTGAAATTATAACTATATCCCGTATCCACATAACCGGACAATTTGATGCCCTTCTGGGCGGTTTCGACAAAGTTGTTTTGCACCATTTTTTTGGTGTCTTGCGCCGAGGCCTCCGGAGCACTGTCCGCAAAAACCACCCCGGTGATGGCCACGAATAAGGCGATTGTGATCTGAATTTTTTTCTTCATGGACGTTTCCTTTCTTGTTTTCCCGATTTTTAACTGACGCAAACCAACAAATGGCAGGATCTTTTTTTTTGTCAAAAATGTAATTTTCACTCGCACTTTGGCTCCCATGCTCTTGTCTCTCGCGATGAGATTGATCCTCCCCATCCTCCTCCTGACCCCCTGCCTTCTCTCCGCACAATCCGCCGCCCCCGTCATCGTCATCGAACAAACCCGCAAGGTCGACGTTGCAGTATCCCCCATCGCCGGAACTGAAGGTCCCCTGGCGACCCGGGTGCTGGAAGAAGATCTCAAGCGCTCCGGTGCCTGCCGGGTTGTCGAACCCTCGGCCGCTGCATTCACCCTCTCCGGCACGCTGACCCCTTCCGGGATTGCCGGCAAAGCTTCCCCGAAAACCGGGGGAGCCCCCCTCGTTGAGGCGTCTTATTCTGGAGATGCCCGCCGTGCCGCCCACCAATTTGCGGATGCTTTTGTCGAAGCCCTGACCGGCACTCCCGGTTTCGCCTCGAGCCGGATCACATTTGCCTCCGCCTCCGCAGGCAAGAACCGGAAAAAAGAGATTTATATTTCGGATATCGACGGAGCCAACGCCCGCCAACTCACTCAGGACGGTGCCCTCGGCTATGGACCAAAATTCTCCCCGGACGGATCCAAGATCGCCTACAGCTCGGATAAAAGCGGTTACCGCGACACCTACGTGATCGATCTCAACTCCAAAAAACGCACCTGCGTCGCCCAGTTCCCAGGCCAGAACACCGGTGCGGCTTTTTCTCCCGACGGCTCCACTCTGGCCCTCAGCCTTTCCAAGTTCGGCAACCCAGAAATCTGCACAATTCCATCGACCGGTGGCCAACCCACCCGGCTCACGAATGCCCGTGGCACCGACTGTTCCCCCACCTGGTCGCCTGATGGGACAAAAATCGTCTACGTTTCCGATGAGCGGGGAAGCCCCGGCCTTTATATTCTTCCCGCAACCGGCGGCACCCCGGAAAAACTGAACACCGAATCCTCCTACACCACCGAACCCGACTGGTCCCCCGATGGAAAAAAGATCGCTTACAGCATCACTTCAGGCGGAGGCCAAATCGGCGTCTACGACATCGAGTCCAAAAAGGCCCGGATCGTCAGTCGAGGCTCCGGATTGGAAAGCCCTTCTTGGACCAAGAACTCCAGGCACTTGGTCTGCTCCCAAAATGGAACTCTGGTTCTGCTTGACTCAATGACGGGGGAGGCTATCAAAATACCCAATAACTTGAGTAAGAACACAGAACCCAATACAACCCGCTGAAAAATATGAAATACACCTACCTCACCCTCCTAGCGCTTCTCGCCGTTTTGACTGGCTGTTCGAACGATGCCAAAAAAGGAGACGGCGCTGCTTTTGGTGACAGCAGTGATTCGATTAGCGACACAGCCTTGCCCGAACGTTCTGGCAATCCCGATACGGCCGACTACGAAACCCTCAAAAGCGAAACCGTCTTTTTTGCGTACGACAGCTTCACCATCGAGGCCAAGGAACGGCCGAAACTCGACAAACTCGCCAACTATCTCAGCAACAATTCCAGCACCAAGATCGTCATCGCTGGGCACACCGACTCTCGCGGCACGCCCCAGTACAATCTGGCCTTGAGCGAAAAGAGGGCGAATGCCGTCCGCCAATACCTCATCGGCTTGGGAGCGAACGGTTCCAACATCAGCACGGTGGGTTACGGGGAGGATCGACCTGCCTCTGAAGGTGAAAACGAATCCGCCTGGAACCAAAACCGCCGGGCTTCTCCCGGTATTTTGCGATAACAAGGAGACGGCGTCCGGCGGATCCTTTGCCGGAAGTCACCTTGTGATTCCCGCCCCCACCAGCTCGGAAAAACACCACCTTCTCCGTCTGCCCAACTGGCTGGGAGACCTCATTCTTGCCCTGCCCTCGGTCCATCTCTACCAACGTTGGCTCCAAAATCGTGCCCCCCTGATTGTTCTCGGCCCACCTTCACTCGCTCCCCTTGCTCCCCTGCTCCTTCCCGGAATCGAATACATTCCCGCCCCGACTGTCCCCCTTGCCCTTCACTACTCTGTCCTTCAAAAGAAAAAAATATCCTCTGCAGTGGCTTTTCCAAATTCCCTTCGTGCGGCTCTTGAAATTCAGTCCATCCCTTACCGCGCCGGTTTCGATCGAGGCCTTCGCAACTTTCTCCTCAGCGAACAAAAACCCCGAAGAACCTCACCCTACGGATACGTCCATGTGGCCGACCAGTATCTCGGTCTTCTGGAGGACCTCGGACTGCCTAAAGGTAAAGCCGAACTGTCCCAACCTCCCATCCTGTCCAAACCCAAGGATGCTCCCGCCCAACCTTACCTAGCCGTCCTTCCTGGTGCTGCTTACGGATCTGCCAAGCGCTGGGATCCCACCTCGTTCGCTTCTATCATCCGCGATCTTAAAAAATCCCATTGCCTTGAACCAGTTCTCCTCGGCGGTCCGGGAGATGTCCAAGCCTGCCAAGCGGTTTCCCAATCCCTCGGTTCCCCCATCACCGATCTTTCAGGCAAGACCAGCACACTCGACTTGGCTCACTGGCTCGCCCACGCCCGCCTCATCCTCTGCCACGACAGTGGCCCCATGCATTTGGCTTCCTTCCTGCAAAAACCCGCCGTTGCCATCTTTGGCTCGACCGAACCCGCCTGGACCGGCCCACTCGGCAATTCCGTCACGGTCGTCCGCCACAAGGTCTCCTGCAGTCCCTGCTTCCTAAAAACCTGCCCGCTCGATCGCCGGTGCATGACACGACTGACTCCGGGCGAAGTTCTCGAATCCTGCCATCAGGCTCTGGCCACTTCATGAGCACCAAAGGAACATCCCGCGTCATGGCCGCCATCGGGGCCTCACGCATTCTCGGTCTCGTCCGGGAAATTCTCCTCAACACCTTTCTGGGAGCCGGACGCGAACTCGACGCCCTCATCGCCGCCTTTCGGATCCCCAACCTCCTCCGGGACCTCTTTGCCGAAGGAGCCCTCTCGACCGCCTTCGTCACCACCTTCTCTCAAAAACTGGCAAAAGACGGCAAGGACTCGGCTTTCCGCCTAGCCAGCAATGTGAACACACTTCTATTCATTGTTCTCTTTCTCATCGTCACCGCAGGGATCCTATTCGCCGACCCGCTGGTCCGTCTCTTTAATCCGGGATTCCATGATGTTCCTGGAAAAATCGAGCTCACCATCGAACTCACTCGCATTCTCTTTCCCTTCATCCTTTTTCTCTCTTTGGCCGCCGTATACATGGGACTCCTTAACAGCCTCCATCACTTCGGCCTCCCCGCCTTCGCCTCCGCCGCCTTCAACTTCGTATCGATCGGAGTGGGTCTCCTTCTGGCTTGGTGGCTCGATCCCCACTTTGGCCACCGCTCGGTCTATGGCTTCGCCATCGGTGTTTTGGTGGGAGGCCTCGCCCAATGGCTCGTCATGGTTCCCCGCGCCATCTCCCTTGGATACAAACCCCGCTGGCTCATCGTCTGGAACGATCCGGGCCTGAAACAGGTCCTCCGCCTACTTGGGCCAGCCTCCATCGGAGCCGCAGCTGTCCAGGTCAACGTCCTGGTCAATGGGTACTTTGCCTCCTACCTCGAAAACGGCTCAGTCACCTGTCTGAACAACGCATTCCGTCTCATCCAGCTTCCGATCGGACTTTTCGGAGTGGCTGTCGCCACGGTGACACTTCCCCATTTGGCTCGGCATGCCGCGATGGATGAGCGGATCGCACTGCGCGACCGCCTCCTTGTGGGGGTCCGCCAAACTCTTTTCCTAACGCTGCCTGCGGCGATCGGACTTTTTCTTTTGGCCGAACCGATCATCGCCTCCATCTATCAGTACGGCAGGTTCACAGCCGAAAGCACCACTTTGACGGCCATCGCCCTGCGCGGATACGCACTAGGTCTCGTCGCCTATGCCGCCATGAAGGTGGTGGCTCCTGCATTTTCCGCGATCGATCGACCTGGAATTCCGCTCCGGGTGAGCCTGACCGGAATCCTTCTGAATATGGGTTTCAACTACCTTCTCATCCGGGTCTATAACCTCGGAATTCTGGGCCTTACATTGACGACCGCTTCTGTGGCCACCCTTAATATCCTCCAACTCGCCTGGGCTTCGCACCGGCACGTGGGCAACTTGCTTGAAGCCCACTTTCTGCAGGGGGTGGGAAAGATTCTACTGTGTTGCCTGGTTCTGATCGTTGCACTTCTGACGGGGAAGATGTTCATTCATCCTTTTGAGGGGGCACTCATCGTCCGAATCAGTGGCACCCTTGCCTTGATCGCTCTTGGAGTCGCCGCTTATTTCTTATCGGCAAAGCTGTTGAAACTTCCTGATGCCTCTCTCCTCTTCCGCCCAAAGAATCCCTGACGGTTATGCATTTTTATCTTCCCAACCTCTAACTCCTCAACCCCTTCATCCCTTAACACCTTTCCCACTCCCTCTTCCAGTTCCTCGCCCCCCCTGCCCCTTTCTGCTATAAATTTCAAATCAGGCGCCCGTAGCTCAGGGGACTAGAGCAGCGGATTTCTAATCCGCGGGTCGGTGGTTCGAATCCACCCGGGCGCGAAGGCATTTAATGCGTTTCTAGAGGGGGGGGTAAGCCTCCTTTCCGAGCGAGGCGAGACTAACTTCCTAACGTAATCAACACGGTAGGTGAGGTTACAGGTTACCTCAGAAAGCCGTGGAAGGGGGCGGATTCGAATTTGAGTTTATCATCTTAATCCTCACAAACGCTTTATCAGTGGGAAGATTCGTCATCGGCAGAGACAAGGCTTGGTACGGAGTCCAGTTCTGCAGGTCGGTAGACTGCTCAATATCGTAGTTAAGCACGAAACCTCCATTCACCTGCCGAGACAGAAGTAAGTCACCTACCGCCATATTCTGAATCTGGCTGGTGGTGTAGAGCGTCCAGAGGTTGGGATTGCTTAATACGCTATTCACCCCCGCTGTTCGGCTTTCAGCAAGGGCAGAGGTTAACTCGGATTTAGTAGCTATTCCGTAATTACCAGTCGTTGATGTGATTTTGCTAGCAATGGCAGTAGCAGCGGCGTCACTAATCGGCTCGTTATACTCATCTGCAAAATAATAGGTAAAGATTCCAAACTCAGGACCGACGCTTCCCGAAGTATATGTCGCGGACCCTCCTGCCCCAAGAGTTATCTGCTGGTTAAATGCGATGGTTACAACTTCTGGGCCTTCAATATCAAGGTCAGACACGTTAACAGGATAGCCACCTTTAATTGTGATATTCAGATATGACAAAAACATATTTGATGTTTGTCCGACGTAATAATTTATTGAGGGATAATCCCCTATTCCAGCCCCGCCAGCACGATAAATACCCTGACCCGTTAAAGAAGGTATAATGAGTTTTTTCCCAGCTGGTATATTGATTGTTTGGGTTGAGTTGTTTGAGCAAAGAAGGGACCTATAAGGCTGATTTGAATATCTGGTATACTTAAGAAGCACTCCCGATGAGCTTATTTCAGTTCCTGTGTAAGCATTTGCAGGGATCGGTGTATTACCATTGGCACGCCAGTTAAGGTAAGCTTGATATCTGCTATCATCAGAAAAGAGAGCGGTTGAATAATCGCCATTGCCATTAGCATCATATAATATCGGTTCCGTTCCAGGTGTGTATCCACCATATCCCAGCGATAAATACTTATAAGGAATTCCGCTTGTTGGGGTTAAGACTGCAGGCACCGAAGTTAAAGTTGCAGGTCCATTAATATAAGTTGGAGAAAGATACTCTGGTCCTAGAGCATATGCATGTTCGCCGATTAGAAGCTGGAATTTCATGTAAGGCGCTGCCCCGCCCTTCACCGAGGCATAATTAATTTTGATCGAGGTTCCAGTTGGGATTTCAAGATTTGCTGCAGTACCCGCTGGGAATTCCAGCGTGTCGGCAAATCCCCTCAAAGCGAAAACGGCCACAACCAAGACGGAGACTATGACCGCCTTCATATGGGGCTTAATTTCTCCGCCTACCTAATGCGACTAAGACTCCACCCATCGTCAAGAGCGAGAGCGAGGAGGGCTCGGGGACTGATGCGGTTGCGGCAACACGGAAGCCCCAGTCATAACCGGCCACACTATATGGGGAACTTCCACCTTGGTGTGAGGAATCCAATCCGGCTTCGTTTGAGTAGAAAAAGGAATTGCCTCGAACAACACGGCTCTCGCTTGCGGTATCATTGATTCCGTCAAACGCTGTTTCATTCCACTCTGCTACATTCCCACCCTGCGCCATCGTTCCCCAAGCGCTTAATCCCCCTGCGTTGTTGATATCCGCAAGGCCAAATCCTGCCCCATTTAATCCTCCCCCATACACTGCCGAGTTGCCATCTGTCCCACCGCTTACTTTCGTTGGTGCAGTGTCACTTCCGGTTGGATAGTTATACCAAGTCCCGCTCGGGCTTCCATAAGCCGCCTTGTACCACTCATCGGTGCTGGGCAGGAAATATTTCGCGTTACTATTTCGGAAGAGGTTGTTTGGGTTGTATCCCGAGTCTGTCGGAGACCATAGCTCGATGTTTCCACTAGAACCAAACTTGTACGCCGCTTGACCTCCTGTGCTGGTGTTGAGCCAGTTCACAAACTTGGCCGCCCCATACCAAGTGATTCCTGCTGCTGGTTTGTTGGCGGTGGTGCTGAATCCGCCAACTCCAGAAATACCAACCTTATCGGTCATGTCCCTACTCACCTCATACTTGCCGATATTGTAAATATAGGATACTGATCCCACAGGATTTGGAGTTCCCGTTGTATCCGCCGCGTTCCCCGGATTGCCGATCGTTACAAATTCCATCGTAAACGCATTGGCTCCACTACCGAATGTTTCAGTGGTGGTTTGGGCAGAGGAGATGGTGGCAAGCGAAGCGAGAAAGATGACTAACCTTTGAAGCTTCCGCATTTAATTAATTAAGCACTTCTCAGGCTGATTCTCAATAGCCCGCTAAACTATTCTATTGCCTCTTGTATATAGCCCGAATGGGATACGACTAACTGCCTATTCTTTCGCAGTTCCCTGCACCCGATGAACTGCCTTGGCATTCGTTGAAAAGAAAATCACTCGGTTGCTTCCCTTCACCTCAAAATAACGGGACGGCTTCGAATCCGGATTCATCGGGTCCGTATGAAACTTTACCTCTGTAAAATCATCATACCCGTCACGGTCCGAATCGATCAACTCCTCCAAAGAGCGGGGGGCTTCCAACACCTCCCCCTTTCCCACCCACCGCCCGTCGAGCCAATAGTATCCCTTCCTCACTAAGGACCGATTCAGCGCCACATCCTTTGCCTCTTCCTTTTCCCGCTCCATCCGTGCCTCCCTTGATTCGGAAGTCTCCAGTCCCGGTGAGGGTTCGACCATCACAACGCCGTTCTGATTAAACTCGTTCCAAACATTCGCAACATAGTCTTCGGCAGGTAGGAAAGCTGGATATAGGGCCAGTAGAAGCCAGCCCGTCCAGCTGGGTTTAAACCTCATTTCTTAATTCTGTGTTTCCATTTCCTATGCACCAAGAGAATTCATCGGCCGTCTTCCCCATTCTCCATTCCCATCCCTTTGCTCCTTAAAAGCTGTGTTCGTACTGCCGGGTTCCCCAGCCAGTTCGACCAAAGGGGAACTGGGTCTCCCCTCCGTTCGGATTCAATCCTTCTCCCACATATGTGTTTTGCAACGGATCCGGCTGCCGTTCGCCCCATTCGGAATACCCCTCATCTTTCGGAATCCTGAAGCTCGAGTTTCGATCAAAGCTGTTCTGCGGTTTTCCCAGCTGGACAAAACTGTCTTTTGTCGAGGAACAGGCAATGAACATCAAGGGAACAAGACAAAGAAACCTCATGGGTTGTTGTGTAGCGCGTAACGCTGAATCCGCCCACTTCAATCCATAGCGCATTGTGTGGGGTTCAGTCCCCGGAAGGATCGAAATCCCAGACCGGTGGCCCCTTCATATCTCCCCGTGTAAGCTCGTTCCTCAGCTCCCGGGCTTCCCTCGCTTTCACGGCAGGCATCTTCTTCAACTTTGGAATACTCCTCTTAAAAGGACGACGGAAAACCACCTCCCGGACGGCATCCGGCGCCTCATCAATCGGCAAATGCCCCACATGTTCCAATATTTTCACATTCGCTTGGGGCAAAGCCTTCTGCCACATCCGGACGGATTCAGTCACGGCCGCAAAGGTGTTTCCACCTCTCAATATCTCCACGGGAATCTTCATGCCTTGAAACTGGTCGGGGGCTCCACACGCTTCCATCATTCTGAGATATTTCATCGTCACCCGATGATTCACCTGACGGAACGATTCGGTTAAATGAACCTTCCCCGCCCTCTTTTTCTTGAGGGACCAGTTTGTGATCCAGCGTCCCAATGGATTTGCAAAGGTTGCGGCATACATCAACCCCCCGAT
>Ga0214917_10000806_pt1 | contig 40811 bp, 37 predicted proteins | sample LL_1208_BB_MetaG_FD_177983 | JGI IMG/M metagenome (GOLD analysis project Ga0214917, IMG submission 177983) | Freshwater microbial communities from Lake Lanier, Atlanta, Georgia, United States - LL_1208_BB | ecosystem: Environmental > Aquatic > Freshwater > Lake | place: USA: Georgia | collected... | reverse complement strand
CGGTATCGCTCGCGGAAACACTAAGAACTTCAGCTACTTTCTCGGCTGAACGATGGGTGTCAGCAAAACCTTCAGTTCCGGTACAAGCATTGGCTCCACCGCTATTGAGAAGAACTGCTGCAATCGTTTGATCTTTAACTACCTGACGTGACCACGTTACTGGCGCTGCAACAACTTGATTTGAAGTGAAAACTGCAGTTCCAAAAAGCTGTGGTCCATCATTGACGATGAGCGCTAAGTCATGTGCTCCAGAGCTCTTGATTCCAGCAGCGATGCCCGCTCCACGAAACCCACGAGGTAGCGAATTGGAATCGTTCATTGTCCAATTCCCATGACATCAAGACCCGCGTCTTCGTCAATTCCGCACATGATGTTGGCATTTTGAAGTGCTTGTCCTGCGGCACCTTTTCCAAGGTTGTCGATGGCAACTGAGATCACCGCACGTGAAGTGTGTGTATCTATTGCTACTTGGATGTGAACGGAATTAGATCCGATTAATGACGACGTCTCTGGTAAGTGTCCAGGTTCAAGCACAGTTACAAACTTCTCACTCGAGTAAGCATCCTGATAGAGCGCTCTCAATTTTTCCTGTGAATAAGTACTTTTTGCGGTTATCGTGGCCAGAATTCCACGGGGCATCGGTGCAAGAATCGGCGTGAATGAAATCTTTGTTTCAATTCCAGCAACTGCGGAAAGCGTCTCTTCGATTTCTGGAGTGTGTTGGTGTACTCCCCCGAACTTATATGAGGTCATAGAATTCATAATTTCGCTAGCGCTCAGATTCACCTTTGAAGTTCGTCCTGCACCAGTAGTACCACTCGCGGCCACAACGACGATGTCGCTTGTGTCTATCGCCCCCGCCCGCGCTACAGGAGCGGCTGCAAGCGCGATGGCAGTTGCATAACACCCAGGATTCGCGACACGAGTGGCTGAAGAAATCTCGTCTCGCTTTCCAGGCAGTTCAGGTAGGGCATATAGCCATGATCCTGCGTAAGAATCGTTGTAATACTTTTTCCAAGACGTTTCGCTCTTGAGTCGGAAATCGGCTCCCAAATCAACAATCTTAGTTTTCGGAGCGATCCCGGATGTCAGGGCTGCTGACTCTCCATGAGGAAGCGCGAGGAACACCAAATCACACTTATTGATCTCTTCTACTGATGTCGATGAGAAACTTTGGGAGCCATATGAAGCAAGATGAGAATGAATAGAACTGATGCGTTCGCCAGCGTTTGAGCCTGCCGCAATGTAACTCGGCTTGAAAGTTGGGTGCTTAGCTAATAGGCGCAAAAGTTCGCCGCCGGCATACCCACTCGCCCCGACAACTCCAATTTTCATGACCCAAGGCTACCCAGATATGCATAAACATGCAAATGATTGCATATTTATGCAATTAGCTTCGGATAATTGCTCCGCAGCGCTTGGTCGCTTCCGCCCCAGCGGCTACGCGCAACTCCGAGACTTCCTCGGCGGTCAAGGTTCGCGACGGGGCACGGAAAACCAGAGAGAAAGCGAGGGAGACTTGGGATTCCCCTGCCTTCTGGAATCGGTCAAAGAGGTGGATGCTTTCGAGAAGTTCTCCGGCGCCTGCTACGAGCGCAGCCTCCACTTGTGCAGCCGATATCTTTTCGTCAACGAAGAGCGAGATGTCTTGAATCGCAGCCGGCATCGTATTGACTGGGCGGGCTTGAATTGCCGTTGAGAATGGCAGCGCATCAACAATGACAACGAATGCCACTGTCCGTTCCGGTAATCCTAGAGCTGCTGAAACTCGAGGATGTATCTCTCCAGCATGCGCTACAGGTTGATTATTGACTCGAAATTCAGCGCAACGACCTGGATGCCAAGGAGCCAACTCAACATTTGTGACTGTGAATTCATTGCCAGTTTCAGCGATGAGTTCTGCAGCAAGGTCTACTGCATCGATCCATTCGACCGATCGCCCCTTACCCCACCAGCCTGAATGAATGAACTCGCCAGCTATAACTCCCCCAATATGAAGAGCTTGTTTTGGAACGCTCTCATAAATCCTTTTAATTTGAGCAGGTGTTGGTTTCTTTGCGGTACTGATATTTCCGACGGCATCGAGTTTTGTTGTATCTCTAAATACTGATCCCGTCTCAAAGAGAGCAACTGATCTCTCTCCACGGGCCAAGTTTCGAGCCGCGGCGCTCAATAATCCAGGAGTGAGATGGGTCCGCAGATATGGAAACTCATCGGACATCGGGTTTGCAATCTTGAATGTCTTTGCGCGGTCACCAGTGAATCCAAAGAGTTTCATCTGTTCATCGCTCACGAATGGATAGTTGTGAACTTCAACAAGTCCACGATTAGCAAGCTTCAGGGCAAATGCACGCTTTCGTTGTTGCAGCGAAGTTAAGCCCGATTGTCCATTCTTACCAATCTTCACTTCAGGCAAGATTGAAGGAATTCGGTCATATCCAAAGTAACGCGCTACTTCCTCGGCAAAATCTGGTAAGTCATGAAGATCTGGCCGCCATGAGGGAACTCCAACTACAAATTTCTTCCCACTCTTTCGCACCATGCAACCGATAGCAGTGAGGGCTTTGTGCACCTCGTTTTCCGTAAATGAGGTGCCAATCAGACTAGAGATCTCTGTGGCCGAGACAGATACGTTCCGTTTCTTGATTGGAGCACTCTTTGAAGAGGTGCCTACATACATCGCACCTGCATATTCCATCAGCAACAAAGCTGCGCGCGCCGATGCAAGTTCAGCTAACTCAGGATCAACGCCGCGCTCAAATCGTCGCGATGCTTCGGAGCTAAGAATGTGTCGTCGCGAATTGCGCGCAATCGAAACTGAATCGAAATGAGCAGCTTCTAAGGCAATAGAGACCGTGAACTCTGTGACTTCAGATTCCAATCCACCCATCGTTCCGGCTAAAGCCAAGACTTTCTTATCGTCTGCAATCAGTAGATCATCCGAAGATAACTTTCGTTTCTGATTATCGAGCGTCACGAGCTCTTTGTACTTGCCTGCTCTCTGTACACGCAGCGTTCCAGAAATCTTTGCGGCATCAAACGCATGAAGAGGTTGGCCCAATTCGAGCATTACGTAATTAGTGATATCTACGGCGAGAGAAATTGGGCGCATGCCAGATTGTGTTAAACGACGCGCCATCCACATGGGAGTTGGACTCAACGGATTCACATTCGTTAGTGAGCGAAGATAGATTCGATCCGCTCCAGTCTTGTCAGTTATAGCAACCGGAGTGACTTTTCCTCTCTTCTTCTTCCGTTCGAGAGACGTCACCATGCTCTTTGAAACTGCATCTTTGAATGGCAGGCCAAGCGCCATCGCCAACTCTCGAGCTGCGCCTCGAACACTCATCGCGTATCCGCGATCCGGGTTAACCGCTATATCAATGATTGGGTCGTCAGCACCGAGAATTGTGAGCGCTGGTGCGCCAACCTTTAGATTTTTCTCTTTCAGCACAATGATTCCATTGTGGTCATCTCCAAGACCGAGTTCGCGAGCCGAACAGATCATGCCGTTACTTGTTTTTCCGTATGTCTCTCGGGCAGCAATCGCAAAGTTTCCAGGAAGGACCGCGCCTGGCAGAGCAACGACGACGTAATCTCCAGTTTCAAAATTGGTAGCGCCGCAGATGACGAATCTTCTCTGTTTCTCCCCACAATCAAGTCCTACATACCTAATTGGTTTCTTGAGGCCAGTGAGCTCCTCAATGCTTTCGACCTTCCCAACTACTAAAGGCCCTTTGATGTTCGATGCAGGATTCTCAACGCCTTCAACTTCAAATCCCACTTTAACAAAGCCTGCGACAATCACATCTAGCGAGATGTTCTTAGGAAATGTAACAAACTCTCGAAGCCACGATAACGGAAGTTTCATCGCGTACCTGTTCCGAATTGTTGTGAGAAGCGGACATCGCCTTCGACAATGTCATGCATATCAGTTATTCCATGGCGAACCATCAAGGTGCGCTCCAACCCCATTCCAAAAGCGAAACCCGTGTAAAGATCAGTATCAACGCCACATGCTTGAAGTACTTTGCGATTGACCATGCCACAACCGCCCCATTCAATCCAGCGGCCGTCATAAAAGAAATCCACTTCAGCGCTCGGTTCAGTGAACGGGAAAAAGGAAGGGCGAATTCGTGTAGTGACGCCTGGTCCAAACATTTTGGCGGCAAAATGGTCGAGTGTTCCTTTCAAGTGAGCCATGGTGATTCCTTTATCAATCACAAGACCTTCCACTTGATTAAAGACTGGAGTATGAGTCGCATCCAATTCATCGGCTCGATACGTACGTCCTGGACAAATGACATAAATTGGAGGTTCGTTTTCGAGCATCGTACGAATTTGCACTGGCGAAGTATGTGTGCGCATTACTAATCCAGAACTGAGCGGTTCGATGAAGAAAGTGTCTTGCATGGTTCGTGCTGGATGATCGGCAGGTATGTTGAGTGCATCGAAATTCAGCCAGGACGATTCCAGCTCCGGGCCTTCTTGAACCGTGTAACCCATCCCAACAAAAAGGTCAGAAATTTCGTGAGAGAGAATTGTGAGCGGGTGTAGCGCTCCACGCGGATTGCGATTTGTTGGCAGAGTGACATCGACTCGTTCTTCAATCAATACTTTGCTGTCGCGCTCTGCGGTTAGAAGTTTCTCCTGATCATCAAAAGCCTGATTGATATTGGCGCGCGCAGTTCCGATTACTTTCCCCATGGCCGCGCGATCTTCAACTGGGAGTTGCCCTAGACCTTGATTCAAACGGGCAATGGGAGATCGATCGCCAACATGCGCAATTTTTACGTCGCGTAGTTGATCAAGCGAGGAAGCGGCTGTGATTGCAGCAATGGCTTCGCTTTTGATGCGATCTACTTCAGCGTTATCTAACGACACTGTGGGATTCTACTAATGCAAGCCAGGGATTCGTGGTTATTTTCGCGCGGTCGAGACCGCATACATCACGACAGAAGCCGCTGTGGCAAGGTTCAGGCTCTCAGCCTTCCCATGAATCGGAATAGATACTTGCTTTGCAGCGAGATTATTCGGAATCCCCCGAGCCTCATTACCAAAGATCCAAATAGCCCGACTCGATGCTGATTCGCGCGCAACATCAAGTAGGTCATGCGCGGCGGCCGCCTCCGTAGCGAAAAGTTCGCACTTTCCATTTGCTGCAGCTGCCGTAAGTGAATCTAGGGAGACATCCTCAACAATGGGTATATGCCAATGCGAACCTGCACTTGAGCGGACAACTTTAGGGCTATAGGCATCTACGCTCTCATCAGAAAAGAAAATTCCATCGAAACCAAATGCATCAGCTGCGCGAATGATTGTGCCTGCATTTCCGGGATCTTGTATCTGCCAGAAATAGGCAAATTTCGAATTCGGCGAAGATTGAGAGATTACGGTCGAGATATCTCGTCGTGGAATCTTGGCAACGGCAAGCAATCCTTGCGGAGTTACTGTATCCGTCATTGCTTTCATGACTTCAGGACTCACATCATGAATATCAAAAATCCCGAGTGGAACTTCACTGAGCTTATGCCGACCCTCTTCTGTGAGATAGAGAGCGGTTACATCGGTTGGCGAACAGCTCAAAAGTTCGCGAATATTTTGCAGACTCTCAACAACATATGTTCCTGTTTCGCGCCGAGCTTTATTTCCGCGTGAACCTAAAAGAGCCTTCACTGCCTCGACGTGAGGCGAATGAAGGCTCGTAATCATCGCTGTGGGCGAAGACTTTAGGAAACTTTTACGTTTTTGCGTGCGACTTCTACAAGGGCGGTGAAGGCGACTGGATCATTGGTGGCGAGATCGGAGAGAACTCGACGATCAACTTCTACGCCAGCGGCTTTCAAACCTTGGATGAAACGGTTGTAGGTCATTCCGTTTGCCCGTGTTGCAGCGTTGATACGTGTGATCCAGAGTTGGCGGAAGTCACCCTTCTTATCTTTGCGGTCATTGAACGCATAGACGAGTGAGTGAGTTACCTGCTCCTTAGCTTTTGTGAAAAGGCGTGAACGTTGACCGCGATAACCGCTGGCCCGCTCAAGGGTTGTGCGACGCTTCTTTGCTGCGTGAACACCACGTTTTACTCTAGCCATGATCTATCCCCTTACTTCATTCCAAGCAGACGCTTGGCCGAGAACGTATTACGGTCATTTGCAGTCTGATCTTTTGAGAGTCGACGTGTGAGACGTGAAGATTTGCGCTCAAGGAGGTGGCGCTTGCCAGCGCGCTCGTGCACGATCTTTCCGCTTCCGGTAACGCGGAAGGTTTTCTTCGCGCCACTATGTGTCTTCATCTTTGGCATTTCTTTCCTCCTGTGGTTGTGCGGTTGAACTAGTTCTTCTCTTCAGCCTTCTCCTTGGCAGCGCGGGCGCGCTTTGCCTCGGCGAGTGCTTCGCTCTTCTTCTTTACCGGTCCAAGCACCATTGTCATGCTTCGACCTTCTCGTTTTGGAGCGAACTCAACGAACCCAGTAGTTGCAACATCTTCTGCAAGGCGTTGCAATAACTTGAAGCCCATTTCTGGCCTGGTTTGTTCGCGACCTTTGAACTGAACAGTTACCTTCACTTTGTCCCCACCGAGTAAGAACTTCTCAATATGGTTCTTCTTCGTTTCGTAATCATGGTTCTCGATCTTCAAACCCATTCGAATCTCTTTGACCACAATGTGGGTCTGATTCTGTCGAGCCTCTCGCGCCTTCTGAGCGATTTCGTATTTGTACTTTCCGAAATCCATAATCTTGCAGACTGGTGGATTTGCTTCTGGTGCAATCTCGACTAGGTCAAGACCAATCTCGTCAGCCATCCGCAACGCTTGATCAATTGCTACGACTCCGACTTGCTCACCTGAAGCACCAATCAAGCGGATTTCTGGAACGCGAATCCGATCGTTGATACGTGGTTCTGCTGTGCTGATAACTCTTCCTTTCAATGAACATCAAGGGAGAGCCGCGCGAAAACGAAAGGCCGTAGCGGCCATCTGTCTTGACCATCTCACATCGAGGTGAGGTAGGTGGGAGCGGCTAGCTCCACTTCATGTTGGTCGTGTGACCAAGGCCTTAAGAGTACCGAGGATGGTGGCCCGCTCAAAATCGAGGCCAAAGTGCGCATATATGAGGGCGCACCTAGGCTTGAGGTATGAGTAAAGAGCGCATTTGGAATCGATCAAAGAATCAATCAGATGAATTCCAAAGCATTACTGAAGCTGGCTCTGCGCTCTCCGATGACCTTCCAGGTCGTCAACGTAAGTACTTCTTCTCCATGATGATCCGTACCGCCTGCTTTCTTCTCGCTGTCTTCACGCCGAGTCCCTACCGGTGGTTCTTTTTAACTGGAGCCATCACGCTTCCATACATTTCGGTCATCGTTGCAAATGGCGGACGCGAGACTATTCGTGGTCAGGCTACATTACTTCGTAATAAACAAAAGGAAATCGAATAACTCTAGACTGGTCGTAATGCGTCGCTTCATTGCAGTTACCACTCTCGCCATCGGCTTGATATTTGGTTGTGTCCAAGGTGCCTTATGGCAATTTGATCGCTACCAAGTTCGACATACGAATAATGAATTGATCAAGAAGAACATTGCATTACCAACGCTCGATGAGGTGTCTCTTCGAACTCTCAAACCAGCCGAGATTGCATTTCGCAAGATCTCTCTTACGGGTTCATTTGCTCCCGAAAAAGAGATTCTCATCCGCAATAGATACCACGAAGGCAAGTATGGATTTGGAGTTCTCACCCTCTTCGCTAGCGATAATGGTAAGAAGTATTGGGTAGACCGCGGATGGGTCATCGCCGGAAAAGATGCTATGACTCCCCCTGTGGTCCAACCAGTAACAAGTGAGAAAGTTCAAATTACCGCTTATGCTCGAATTGAAAATCTAGAATCACAAGTTCGCGGGAGTGTGATCGCGTTGCCTGGAAAGGCCTCCTCGCAATTACAGACATGGAACAAAGAGCAAGCAATCCAAACTGAGCCGGTTTATTTCGATCTCATCGATTCGTCTAACACTTCCTTCAAGCCTTTAGTTCCAACACTGCTCCCCGAACTCAGCGATGGGCCCCATCTGGCCTATTCATTTCAATGGGTGCTATTCATTTTTCTTGTCGTTTTCGCGTGGTACTTGGTAATTCGCGAAGATCGAAAGAATCAACCAGCAAAACTTTGACGTTGGTAAAGGTCGGCATAGATTCCATTCAAAGCAATGAGCTCATCATGGCGACCTCGCTCTTTTATCTGACCTTCATCAAGCACAAGTATTTGATTGGCCGCTCGCACAGTCGAAAGTCGATGAGCGATCACAATACTTGTACGCTCCTTCAGTGCAGTTGATAACGCTTCTTGCACCAGGGCTTCATTCTCAGAATCTAAATGCGCAGTTGCCTCATCCAGGATAACTATTCGTGGCGCTTTCAGTAATAGACGAGCAATTGCCAATCGTTGCTTCTCACCGCCGGAGAGCCTGTGACCACGCTCTCCTACAACAGTGTCGAACCCGTTTGGTAACGATGAAATGAGCTCCCAGATCTGCGCCGCTTTGCATGCGGATTCCATCTCGAGATCTGTCGCATCAGCCTTGGCGTAAAGTAAATTTGCGGCAATCGTGTCATGGAACATATGTGCATCTTGCGTCACTATTCCAATGGACTGACGTAGCGATTCAATGGTCAGTTCACGAATATCTTCGCCACATATGGAAATAGATCCCGACGTGACATCGTAGAGCCGCGGCAGAAGTGCGCTAATGGTGGTCTTTCCCGCGCCTGATGATCCAACAAGTGCAGTCATGGTTCCCGATGGAACATCAAAAGAAATTCCTTTAAGAATCTCGCCGCTTTGAATTGTCTCGGGTTTTGCAACTGCCTCAAGCGAAGCTAGCGAGATCTCTTCAGCTCGTGGGTACGAGAATCGAACATCTGCGAATTGAATGCTGAGCGGTCCATCCGCGATGGTTTTTGCATTCTCTTTATCGCGCACCATGGGCGTGAGGTCGAGAACTTCAAATACGCGCTCAAAGGAAACAAGTGCAGTCATCACATCAACGCGGACATTGGAAAGCGCAGTCAACGGTCCATAGAGTCGAGCCAGTAGAGCTGTAATCGCCAAAAGCGTACCTAGCGTTATTTCTTTATTGATGGTGAGATGACCACCTACGCCATAAGCAAATGCCGTTGCGACGGCAGCGATGGAAGTAAGGGCGATAAAGAAAATTCGATTCAGGAGAGCAATCGTTATTCCGATGTCGGCAACTTTTCGAGCCCTTGTAGAGAAGTAAGAATTCTCTTTCGATAAGTTGCCGTACAGCGAGACCAGAAGCGCTCCGGAGACATTGAATCGCTCAGTCATCGTTGCCGACATTTCGGCATTGAGGTTGAAGGAATCTCGAGTGAGTTTCTGCAGCTTTCTTCCTACCCATTTCGTTGGAAACAAGAAAGCTGGGAGTAGTAGCAGAGCAACGATAGTTATCTGCCAGGAAAGTATGAGCATGGTTCCGATTACGAGAGTCAAACTCAACAAGTTACTGATAACTCCGGAAAGCGTTGTGGTGAAAGCTTGTTGGGCGCCAATGACATCGGAATTAATTCGCGAAATCAAGGCTCCTGTTTGAGTACGAGTGAAGAAAGCAATCGATTGTTTTTGGATATGGGTGAATACCTGGGTTCGCAGATCAAAAATAAGACCTTCGCCAATTCGTGCCGAAAACCATCTTCCGATCATGCTCACCAGCGCGTCACCTAAAGCGATGAGACCTACAAGGAGAGCAAGACGGGTTACCAGGTTGCAGTCACCAGGAACGACGCCCTCATCAATCAATTTCCGCAAGAGTAATGGCGTTGAGACAACTAAGAGCGCATCAATAACTACAGTGATGAGAAAGAGAATTAAAGAATTCTTATAAGGCAAGGCATAATAAGCAATACGTTTAACGGTTCCAGGCTTGAGCTTTTGATCCTTAACTGATTGATCCTGCGTGAGGGAACGAAACGACATCCACATCGCATGTTGGGACATGGATTTACCTTAGTGCTTGGAGAAGTAGTTGAAGAGAATCAAACGGTGAATCCGATAGCGCGGAGCTGTTCGCGACCGTCATCAGTGATTTTGTCTGGACCCCAAGGCGGCATCCATACCCAATTGATCTTCACATCAGATACGAGATCTTGAAGAACTGAGCGGGTTTGATCTTCAATGACATCTTGAAGTGGACAGGCTGCTGAAGTCAAAGTCATATCAAGGACTGCGACATTCGATTCATCGACGGAGACGTCATAAATCAAACCGAGATCAACAACATTGATCCCAAGTTCTGGGTCGATGACATCTTTCATGGCTTCCGTTACATCATCTAGTGAAGTCGCCATATTCTGCCTATCTCTCGTTTTTCGATTGTGATTGGGAGATTGCATCTTTTGTTGCCATCCATCCCAAGAGTGCACATTTTACTCGAGCCGGGAACTTTGCGACGCCAGCGAAGGCGACTCCGTCTCCGAGTACATCCTCATTCCCAGTGTCCGCGCCTTTGCTCTGGATCATGGCTTGAAATGCATCAATGGTCGCCATTGCTTCCCCGACACTTTTTCCACGCACCAAATCCGAAACAACAGAGGTGCTCGCTTGAGAAATGGAACAACCAATCCCATCCCAGGTAATGTCTTGAATGACTGTGCCGTCAGTATGAAGATTGAGCGTTATCTCATCGCCACATGAAGTATTGATGTGCTGGACTTGAATTGTTGGGTTGGCTTTCAGTGACTTATGAAGCGGCCTTTTGTAATGCTCCAAGATCACTTCCTGATACAAAGAGTCGAGTTCCATCAGCGCTCCACAAAGTACTTTCGAGCGCGTTCCACGCCATCGACGAGCGCATTTACATCATCGAGATCGTTGTAGAGATAGAAAGATGCGCGCGTGGTGGCAACTGCCTTGAATCGTCTCATCAACGGCCACGCACAATGATGTCCTGTCCGCACGGCGATTCCATAACTGTCGAGCGCTTGACCGAGATCATGAGGATGTATTCCTTCGATTGCAAACGATACGACTCCCCCACGCAATGTCATATCAGTTGGACCGATGATGGTCAGACCAGCGATGGTCCGTAGCCCTGAGATCGCTGCTCGCGTTAATTCGGTTTCATGGGAATGGATAACATCCAGTCCGATTGCAGATAAATAATCAACAGCCGCACCCAAGCCAACTGCTTGCGCCATGTTTGGAACGCCGGCTTCAAAACGTTTCGGTGCATCGAGATATGTTGCTGACTCCATGGTTACGGTTTCAATCATGGAACCGCCAGTGAGAAATGGTGGCATCTCGTCCAGTAATTCTTTTCGTCCCCAGAGAATTCCCACACCAGTTGGGCCTAGCATCTTGTGGCCAGAGAAGGCGATGAAATCAATATCGAGTGATTTGACGTTGACCTTGTAATGCGGTACTGATTGACAGGCGTCAAGCACAAATAGCGCGCCGACTTCATGAGTCCGTTTAACAATATCTTCCAATGGGTTAATTGTTCCTAAGACATTGGATTGGTGAGTTAACGCAACAATCTTTGTTCGAGAATTAATGAGCTCAGAAAGATTGGTTAGATCCAATCTTCCATCGTCAGTTACCTTAAACCAGACGAGTTCAGCGCCCGTGCGCCTCGCTAGTTCTTGCCAGGGAATCAGATTCGCATGATGTTCCATCTCCGACACGACAATGCGATCACCGCGAGAAATGTGGAAGCGAGAGCCAGATTGGGCATTACCCATCGAGTATGCGATGGCATTGATGCTCTCGGTCGCTGATTTTGTAAAGATAACTTCATCAACATCTGCTCCAATAAAGGAAGCAACTTTCTCGCGCGCACCTTCGTAAAGCTCAGTTGCTTCTTCCGCTAGTTGGTGGGCGCCTCGATGAGCTGCAGCATTATGTTGCGTATAGAAATCACGTTCAGCGTCGAGCACTGAGTTTGGCTTCTGAGATGTCGCTCCGCTATCAAGATAAACCAAGCGATTATTCTCGCGGATCTTGCGCGACAGTATTGGGAAATCGCGCTTGATCGACGAGATATCTAGTGAAGCCACTGTGACGAGCAATTACGCTTTCACGTATTGCGCGTAGCCCTTCTCTTCCAAACGTTCTGCGAGTTCAGGTCCGCCTTCTTCGACAATCTTTCCACCAGCAAATACGTGTACGAAGTCAGGCTTGATATAGCGCAAGATGCGGGTGTAGTGAGTAATAAGCATGATGCCAAGGTTCTGATCTGCCTTCACCCGATTGACACCTTCAGAAACAATGCGGAGAGCATCGACATCAAGACCAGAATCTGTCTCATCCAGAATCGCAATCTTTGGCTTCAGAAGTTCCATCTGAAGAATCTCATGTCGCTTTTTCTCGCCGCCTGAGAATCCTTCATTGACGTTGCGCTCGGAGAAAGCTGGATCCATGGCAAGTTTGCCCATAGCTTCCTTGACCTCACCAACCCAGGTACGGACTTTTGGCGCTTCGCCACGCAACGCAGTTGCGGCGGTGCGCAAGAAATTTGCTACTGAGACGCCAGGTACTTCGACGGGATATTGCATCGCCAGAAATAGACCTGCTTTGGCGCGTTCATCAACGCTCATTTCCAATACATCTGCGCCGTCGAGAGTGACGCTACCACCTGTGATGGTGTACTTCGGATGTCCCGCAATGGAGTAAGCCAGCGTTGATTTACCTGAGCCATTTGGTCCCATGATTGCGTGAACTTCGCCAGAGTTGATCGTGAGGTCAACGCCGCGGAGGATTTCTGTCATTCCAGATTCGGTTTCGACTCCGACCTGAAGATTCTTGATGACGAGCTGTGACATTTATTCTTCTCCTAGACGTTCTATTTCTGGGAAATCGTGACAGTATCTCCATCACGACGTACTTCGAATGTTTCAAGTGCTTCTACTGCTGGAGGAGTCATTGCCTCACCAGTGCGAAGATCGAATTCCGCGCCATGGAGCCAGCATTCAATCTTGTAATTACTGATATCGCCTTCAGAAAGTGATGCTTCGGAATGAGTACACATATCTGCAACGGCGAATACTTCTTCGCCGATACGGGCAACGCAGACATCTTTGTTGCCAAGCGATATTTTCTGGGGCTTCCCTTCGGCAAGAGCCGAGAAAGCAATCTGTGTGGATGACATCTATGCTCCAACTCTTTCGAGCTGAGTGTCAATTCTCGACATCAAGCGATCTTCGATTTCTTCAATGCCGATCTTGTTAATGATCTCAGTGAAGAATCCGCGAATTACAAGGCGTCGAGCATCTGCCATAGGGATCCCGCGGGACATCAAATAGAAGAGTTGTTCGTCATCAAAACGACCAGTGGTGCTGGCATGTCCTGCACCGACGATCTCGCCCGTTTCAATCTCCAAATTCGGGACTGAATCAGCGCGAGCGCCATCTGTGAGCAAGAGATTCTTATTGAGTTCATAAGTATCGGTGCCTTCAGCATTTCCGCGAATGAATACATCGCCAATCCATACAGTTCTCGCCTGGTCTCCGGCTAGGACGCCTTTGTATGTAACGCGAGATTTTGCATTGGGAATGCCATGTTCGACATGCACCCGGTGTTCAAGATGTTGGCCATCGGTGGCGAAGTAAAGTCCAAGTAACTCAGCACTTCCACCTTGATCTGAATATTCAACAGTGGGAAGCAGGCGCACGAGTGACCCACCAACCGTGACGGTGATGGAATTAAAAGTTGCATCTCGTCCCACGATGGCATGATGACGACCAAGATGAACAGAATTCTCGCTCCACTCCTGCAGAGTAATGAAGGTGAGATTCGATCCTGCTTCTAAACGAATTTCGATTTCTTCACCAAGAGTTGCGTTTCCGGAGTTTTCCACTATGACTGTCGCTTTGCTATGTGCGCCAGCAGTAATGACAGTGCGCGAGAACTCTGATTGATTTCCGGTGCTACGAGTCAAAATAATTGGCTCTGAAACAAGCGCTTCCTTGGCGATCTGAAGATGCGTAACTTCAGAAACGACTGCGCGCACGCGTTGAACTACTGCATCGTCTGTTGATGACTTCGCAGGAAGGTCCGTTGCTTTAACTTTATCGATGCTAAAGCCAGGCCGTATCGCTCCGCTCAGGGCAATCGAGATTCGATCCGCAACGTTCGTCGCCGGATCATGAAGACCTGCAATGCGCTTGAGTGGCGTGAACCGCCATGCTTCTTCTCGACCCGTAGGAGTGAGGTAATTTGTTGGTAACACTGACATTAACCAACCGCCCCTTCCATTTGGAGTTCGATTAAGCGATTGAGCTCGAGGGCATACTCCATAGGCAATTCACGGGCAATCGGTTCAATAAATCCTCGAACGATCATCGCCATAGCTTCATCTTCCGAAAGTCCACGAGACATGAGGTAGAAAAGTTGATCGTCGGAGATCTTGGAGACTGTGGCTTCGTGGCCCATAGAAACATCGTCTTCACGAACATCAACATAGGGATATGTATCTGAACGCGAAATTGTGTCGATAAGAAGCGCATCGCATTTAACGGTGCTCTTTGAGTGGTGCGCGCCTTCTTGGACTTGAACAAGTCCGCGATACGAGGTGCGTCCTCCCCCACGTGCAACCGATTTTGAAATGATGGTGGAAGATGTGTGAGGTGCAGCGTGAACCATTTTCGCGCCCGCATCTTGATGTTGACCTTCACCAGCGAATGCGATTGAGAGAGTCTCGCCTTTTGCATGAGGACCCATCATGAAGACTGCTGGGTATTTCATGGTGACTTTCGATCCGATGTTGCCATCAATCCACTCCATGGTTGCGCCTTCAGCACACGTCGCACGTTTAGTTACCAAGTTATAGACGTTGTTGGACCAATTCTGAATAGTTGTGTAACGAACGCGTGCGTTCTTACGAACAATGATCTCAACAACAGCCGAGTGCAATGAGTCAGAGGAATAAATCGGCGCAGTACAACCCTCAACATAATGAACGTAGGAACCTTCATCAGCAATGATCAAGGTGCGTTCGAATTGACCCATGTTCTCCGTGTTGATTCGGAAATATGCTTGAAGTGGAATCTCTACATGGACGCCTTTTGGAACGTAGACAAATGATCCACCAGACCAGACAGCCGTATTGAGAGCGGCAAACTTGTTATCGCCTACCGGAATAACAGAACCGAAAAACTCCTTGAAAATATCTTCGTGTTCGCGAAGTCCAGTATCGGTATCTAGGAAGATGACGCCTTGTTTCTCGAGATCTTCACGAATCGAGTGGTAAACAACTTCCGATTCATACTGAGCGGCAACACCCGCTACTAGGCGCTGCTTTTCAGCTTCCGGGATACCTAGTCGGTCGTATGTGTTCTTGATGTCCTCTGGGAGTTCTTCCCATGATGTCGCTTGCTTCTCAGTCGAACGCACGAAGTACTTGATGGTGTCGAACTTGATATCGGAGAGATCTGAACCCCAATTTGGAAGCGGCTTCTTGTCGAAGAGCGAAAGACCTTTCAAACGAAGGTCGAGCATCCATTGCGGCTCGTTCTTCTTGCTAGAAATGTCTCGAACTACGTCCTCGTTGAGGCCGCGCTTGACGTTTGCGCCGGCAACATCCTTATCGGACCAGCCGTATTCATATTTTCCAATGCCTTCGAGTTCGGGATGTGCAGTCTGGCTCATCGTTTGCTCATCTTTCTCTTACGTAGTGGTGCGTTTGATTGAGGTACATCTTTGGTGGGGATGAAAGTTGTGCAGACGCCATCGCCATGTGCGATCGTCGCCAAACGTTGGACATGCGTTCCAAGAATTTTGGAGAAGGCTGCGGTTTCTTCTTCACATAGTTGAGGGAATTCGGCTGCGACGTGTGCGATCGGACAATGGTGTTGGCACAATTCGATTCCAATTCCGTGAGCATGAGTATTTGCGGCATATCCCTCCTCGCTGAGGAACTCAGCAAGACCGGTTATGGAATCCTTGGAATTACCAATGCGATCGTGAGAACGCCGAACAATTTCTTCCGCGCGATGGCGAGCAAAACCAGTCACGAGATGCTCCCCGCTATTTGCTGCAATATATTTCAAAGCAGAAACTGCTAAGTCATCGTAAGAATGTTCAAATCTCTCCCGACCTGTGTCGCTCATGACGAAGACTTTTGATGGTCGACCGCGACCTCGAGAGCTGCGAATGTGGGGTTCGCGCTCCTCCAGAATCCCTTCCAGAACCAGGGAATCGAGATGGCGACGAATCCCGGCAGGTGTTAGCCCAAGGCGTTCAGCTAAGTCGACGGCGGTCGATGGTCCAGACTCAAGGATCGTTCGGGCGACCTGGTCACGGGTACGTAGGTCCTCGGTCGGAGCGGCGGATTTCACAACAGTATTGTTTCGTAATTCGGACTTAGGCGCCACTTCGAGCATGTGGTCGGAATCCCATCGTCAGTCCTGACCTGACCCGATAGCCATAACTAGGCTCACGCCTGTGGCCGAGAAGATGAAAACCGCACTCTGGAAACTCTCCTCGCTCATGGTCTTCACTCAATCTGCGATTGTCGTAACCGGTGGAGCTGTTCGTATTACCGGCTCAGGGCTGGGATGTTCAACCTGGCCGGAATGCACGCCTGGTTCTTACACTCCAACACCTGATCAACCCGAAGCGCCATTGCATGCATGGATTGAATTCGGAAATCGATTGCTTACTTTCATACTTCTTCTCAATGCGCTCGCATTGATGGCGTTCATTCTGAAATCAGGAGCGCGACACCTTCGTCGCCTTGGCGCTTTTCAAATCATTGGCATTTTGGCGCAGGGCGTTCTTGGTGGAATCACGGTACTTACCGGACTCAACCCTGCCACCGTCGCAGCACATTTCTTGCTCTCGATTGTCCTCATTGCTGGCGCTTTGTCTCTACGCCAACGCGCCCATGCAAAAACGCCCACCACAATTGCGCCAATCCCCCTGGTTCGCAATCTCATGCGCGCGCATCTCTTGCTGACAATTGCAGTGCTCTTCATGGGCACCATCGTGACTGGCAGCGGACCGCATGCTGGTGATTCAACTGCTGAAAGATTTAATCTAGATTCAAAGATGATGGCGTGGATTCATGCTGATTTGGTGATCGCGCTTCTTGGAGTCACAGTCGCACTCGTAATTGCAATCAAGCTTGGCGAAAGCGAAGCGACGCGATCTCGACTTAGCCCGCTATCTCAGCAGTTTCTTATTGTCGCGTTGGCACAAGGTGCAATCGGATATGTCCAATACTTCACGGGACTTCCGGAACTTATTGTCGGCGCACATCTCATTGGCGCAATCCTCGTGTGGCTTTTCGCATGGAACTTAGCGATTACAGGTAATCTCGTCGCTCGGAAAGGGACCTGATGTATCCAACTAAAGTGCCCTGGGGCGAACTCGACGACAAGGCAGTTTCCATAGCTCGAGCGCTCGCAATGGATGCCGTACAAAAAGTTGGAAATGGTCATCCCGGCACTGCGATGTCCCTTGCGCCTGTCGCGTACACCTTGTTCCAGCGCTTTCTTCGGCACGATCCCAGTGATCCGCAATGGATTGGAAGAGATCGCTTCGTACTTTCATGCGGACACTCATCGCTTACTCTCTATATTCAATTGCTTTTTAGTGGATATGGATTGAGCATCGATGACCTCAAAGCTTTTCGTACCTGGGGCTCGTTAACTCCTGGCCATCCAGAGTATGGACATACTGCAGGAGTTGAAACAACGACTGGCCCCCTTGGTCAAGGTGTAGCAAATGCTGTTGGCATGGCGATGGCATCTCGTTACGAACGTGGATTACTTGATCCTGATGCCGCGTGGGGCGCTAGTCCATTTGATCACAACATCTGGGTTATTTGTAGCGATGGAGATTTGCAAGAAGGTGTAAGTACCGAAGCTTCATCACTTGCCGGAACGCAAGCGCTAGGAAATCTCAAAGTAATCTATGACGATAATCGAATCTCCATCGAAGGTGACACTCATTATGCATTCACCGAAGATGTCTCTGCGCGTTATCGCGCATACGGTTGGCATGTCATTGAAGTCGCCGCGCGATCCAATGGAGATGTCGATCGCGATGCTCTGGAATCTGCAATGGAAGAAGCGGTTGCGATGACCAGCAAACCAACTTTGATTCGACTTAAGACTGTGATTGCATGGCCCGCACCAAAAGCGCGCAATACTGCGAAGTCGCATGGTTCCGCACTTGGAGCAGATGAAGTTGCAGCGACAAAAAAGGAATTGGGATTACCGGCTGAAGATTTCTTCTTTCCAACTGAGATTGCAAGCCATGTTGGAAAGGTTGCAGCGCGCGGACAAGATCTACGTGCGGATTGGAACAAAGGTTTCGAAACCTGGAAATCAACGCAGGCCGATAAGGCTGCTTTGTTGAAACGCTTAGTTGAGGGCCAGTTACCTACTGGTTGGGATTCAAATCTGCCCACTTTCTCCCCTGATAAGGAAGTTGCCACTCGTAAGGCATCTGGCGACGCCATCAATGCCTTAGCTCGCACACTTCCAGAGATGTTCGGTGGTTCTTCAGATTTGGCAGATAGCAATAACACCACCATCGAAGAGGGCGAATCCTTCCTTCCAGCCTCATCGTCAATGAAACATGCGAACCCTTACGGACGCACCATTCACTTTGGTATTCGCGAACATGCCATGGGCTCGATTCTCAATGGAATGTCGCTTCACGGATTGGTACGACCATTCGGCGGAACCTTCCTCGTCTTCAGTGACTACATGCGCGGCGCTGTCCGACTTTCTGCGTTAATGAATCTTCCGGTTACATACGTATGGACACATGACTCAATCGGACTAGGCGAAGATGGGCCAACCCACCAACCGGTTGAACATATTGCTGCCCTTCGAGCCATCCCCAACTTTGATGTCATACGTCCCGCTGATGCAAATGAGGTTGTTGCTGCGTGGCGCGAAATCATTATCAGGAAGCGACCAGTTGGAATTCTGCTCTCGCGTCAGAATCTTCCAGTTATTGATCGCTCAAAGTTCGCTTCGGCATCGCTCGTTTCGCGCGGCGCCTATTCGTTAAATTCTCAACCCAATCCAGATGTCATTCTCATTGCAACGGGCTCTGAAGTTTCTATTGCGCTTGCTGCATCAGAGTTGTTAGCCAGTGAAGGTATTTCCGCGAGAGTCGTCAGCGCCCCATGCCTTGAATGGTTTAGCGCTCAAGACCATAACTATCGTGAGTCGGTTTTACCTTCCAACGTGCGAGCTCGAGTAAGTATTGAAGCTGGCATCGCTCAAGGTTGGCGCGATTTGATTGGCGATTGCGGAGTTGCAGTCTCGCTTGAGCATTTCGGTGCATCAGCCTCAGCTTCAAAACTCTTCTCGGAGTTTGGTTTTACACCAGAAAAAGTCGCAGCCGCTGCACGTGACTCGATCTCAAAGGCCCGAGCATGAGTGAATCATTGAGAGCAATATCTGAGGCAGGTACCTCGATTTGGCTCGATGATCTCTCGCGTGAACGCATGATTGTAGGTGGCAAAGCCCGTCACTTATCAGAGCTCATCAATCATGATCATGTTGTTGGAGTTACCACTAATCCTGCGATTTTCTCCGCCTCCATATCTAAATCCTCGCTCTACTCCGATGATTTAAGGAGTTTGGCTTCCCAGGGTCATGACCCTGAATCAATCATCACAGAATTGACGACGGCTGATGTAATGCACGCATGTGATCTCTTTTTGCCTGTATTCAAAGGAAGTAATGGCGTTGACGGCCGGGTGAGCATCGAAGTCGATCCTCGATTGGCTCGCGACACCGAAGGGACAATCGCCCAAGCGCGCGAATTGTGGAAGAAAGTTGCGCGCCCGAATGTATTGATCAAGGTGCCTGCGACTGTAGAAGGATTGCCTGCTATTCAAAGATTGACCGCCGAAGGAATCAGCGTAAACGTAACCATCATCTTCTCCGTTGAGCGGTATCGGGCAGTCTTAGATGCGTTTATCTCAGGATTAGAAGATCGAATTGCTCGCAAACTCGACATATCCCAGATTCATTCGGTAGCTTCATTCTTCGTCAGCCGCGTTGATACAGAAATTGATCCCCGACTTGCATCTCATTCAGATCCAAAAGCCGCTTCTCTTCTTGGTAAAGCCGCAATTGCAAATGCTCGATTAGCGTACAAACATTTCGAAGAGGTGCTCTCGTCATCGCGCTGGAATTCGCTGGCTACATCTGGCGGAAATATTCAACGCCCACTCTGGGCCTCAACCGGAGTGAAAGACCCTTCGTACGACCCGACTATGTATGTCGTCGAACTCGTCGCCCCCATGACAGTAAATACGATGCCAGAGGCAACCCTCAACGCTGTACGGGACTCAGGTACTTTCCGGGGAAACACCGCACAAGAAGATTATGAAAGCGCAACCAGAGTGCTTTCTGATCTCAAGCAATTGGGAATCGATATTTCAGATGTGGCCGATAAATTGGAAACTGAGGGAATCGAGAAATTCATCAAACCATGGCTGGAGCTCATCAACGCTGTCGAGATTGCTGCGCGTCAATGATGAAGATCAAAGGTTTCAACCCTAAGAGTGAGAATGTTGCAGCCCTCAATCTCATTACTCCTCGCTTAGCCGCAAAAGATTCGACGTTGTGGGGCGATGCAGCAAAAGCGGAAGCTGCCATTCGACTCAATTGGATCGACCTTCCATCTACATCTCGAGATTTACTTCCTGTGCTCGACGCTCTCTCAGCGTGGTCTCGCGAGATTGGCCATAAGGAATTTGTCCTCTGCGGAATGGGGGGATCATCCTTAGCTCCAGAAGTTATTGCTGCGACTTTCAAAAAATCTCTCACGGTTTTGGATTCCACCGATCCAGACCATGTTGCAGCCGTGCTTTCTCATAATCTTTCGACAACGTGTTTTGTCATTGGATCCAAATCTGGATCGACAATTGAGACCGCATCCCAGAAATTGGCGGTAGAGGCTGAACTTGAAAAACAAGGACTCGATCCGCGTAATCATCTTGTCGTCGTCACGGACCCTGGCTCACCTCTGGATCAGCAAGCTAGGTCTGCTGGTTTGCGAATTGTTAATGCTGATCCCAACGTTGGTGGACGTTTCAGCGCATTAAGCGCTTTTGGCCTCACGCCAGCGGCGCTCATTGGAGTCGATGTTTCCGTTCTGCTCGATGATGCGATCGATGCCGCCAGCACTTTCACCCACCCTGATTCCTCCGCTGTCATTGTTGCTGCAAGCTTGGTGGAAAGCTCCATGCAGTACGTTGGTTTTAGCGACCGCGGCTCGAACGTGCCGGGGCTTAGTGAATGGATTGAGCAACTTATCGCTGAATCAACTGGAAAAGATGAAAAAGGAATTTTGCCCGTAGTCGTCGAGAGTTCACATGATGCTTCGTACCCCATCATCACATTCGATGGCAGTTCTTCTTTCAGTGTTGAAGGTTCTCTTGGCGGGCATTTCATATTCTGGGAGTGGGTAACTGCCCTTGCGAGTTATCTTCTTAAAGTCGATCCGTTCAATCAACCCAATGTCACCGAAGCAAAGGAAAAGACAGGTGCTCTTCTTGAGCGATGGAAGAACTCTGGAGTTGTCTCTCCCCAGCCGGTCTTTGAAAGCGAGAATATTGCAGTCTTTGCCGGAACTTCAGGTTCTTCAATTAAAGATTTCCTGCACCACGCATTTGCGCATAAACCTGGTTACATCGCGTTGATGGCATATCTCCATCGCGGAGCTGATGATTCGATCATGGAACTTCGCTCACTTATAGAAAAAGCGTCTACTACTCCCACAACATTTGGTTGGGGTCCACGTTTCTTACACTCCACGGGCCAATTCCATAAAGGCGGTCCGAGGGTTGGATCATTTATTCAAATCACAGGCGTGAGCGAGAAAGCCTGGCCAATCAAAGGCAAGAATTATGGTTTTGAAACGCTTGTGATGGCGCAAGCGCTCGGCGATAACGAGGCGCTCTCTGCGCGCGAATATCCGATTGTTCGATTCCACCTAAAGAACCGAGTAGCCGGGATTTCTGAGTTACTCGCTGCTGCTCGCTCTCTTTAGTCTTCGTCGTCTCCGCGAAGTTTTTTGAGCGCTGCTTCCAAAATCTTTTTTGCTTCTGCTTCTGTGCGTCTCTCTTTTACATAGGCAAGGTGAGTCTTGTACGGCTCATTCTTAATTGGAGAAGGTGGATTGTTCTTGTCTCTGCCAGCAGGAAAACCACAGCGTGGACAATCCCATTCATCTGGAACGACGACGGTGCCATCTTCAGCAAAGGAAGGCTTGGTTTCGTGGCCATTGAGACACCAATATGAGACTCGGAAGCGTGCGATTGCTTCGCCGCGCTCCGCTTCTCCCATAGGACCAGCGCCGACGCGCGATCCACGAATTGCACTTCCACCTGCCATGACGAACTCCTTCTATTGGTAAATCCCTACGAAGAAAAATTACCTCTTACTTCAAAACCAAACCAAGAGCAATAACTGCTGCAAACCAGACTCCACCGACGATAATGGTGATGCGATCGAGATTTTTCTCCACAACCGAAGATCCGCCGTACGTGGATGACATTCCGCCGCCAAATAAATCAGAGAGTCCACTGCCTTTACCTTTATGTAGAAGCACGAGCAGGATCATCAAGACGCTAGTGATGATCAACAAGATCGATAGTGCTAAGGCCACGACAAACTCCTTGAGATATGTACTGGATGAAGGGGCTCATACTACCCAAAGCAGGCCTGCGGACCCGAATTAGGCTCTATGCGCCCTAGATAACGCGGTGGAACTTACAGATTCGAGCGAATTCTTCCGGATCAAGGCTAGCTCCACCCACTAAAGCGCCATCAACATCTGGCTGTTTCATAATGTCCACGATATTTGCAGACTTCACTGAACCGCCGTAGAGAATTCGAGCGTTCTCAGCGATTTCTTCACTGCCAATCTTTATGAGTTCAGAACGGATAGCTGCACATACTTCTTGAGCATCATCCGGGGTCGCGGTCTTTCCAGTTCCGATTGCCCACACTGGTTCGTAAGCAAAGACAATCTTCTTTAGTTCTGGTTTGTGAAAACCTTTGAGACCTTCGCGCACCTGGGAAAGCACATGTTCGACATGTGTGCCCGCTTCTCGAATTGAGAGTTCTTCGCCGATACAGAAGATTGGAGTCATCTCGTTATCAAGCACGGCTCGAATCTTCTTATTAACAAGGGAATCATCTTCACCGTGAATAGCGCGACGCTCAGAGTGTCCGACGACCACATAGGAGCAATCAAGTTTCTTTAACATAGAACCGGAGATATCCCCGGTAAATGCGCCAGATTTTTCTGGCGAAATATCTTGTGCGCCGTAAGCCAATTTCAAGCGATCACCATCAACGAGAGTTTGGACTGAGCGGATATCTGTGAATGGCGGCAAGACAACAACATCAACTGCATCAAAGTCGCGCTCTTCAAGCGAGTAAGCAAGTTTCTGAGTTACAGCAATGGCTTCTAGATGATTCAGGTTCATCTTCCAATTACCTGCGATGAGCGGACGACGTGACATTTCTACTCCTTAAGTGAGTTCTTATCTTAGGGCGGTTAGGCCAGGAAGTTCCTTACCTTCGAGATATTCCAGGGATGCTCCCCCGCCAGTTGAGATATAACCAAATTGCGAATCAGAGAAACCAAGTGCGCGAACAGCGGCGGCAGAATCTCCTCCGCCAACAACAGACAATCCGGAAACCTCGGTCAGCGCTTGTGCCACAACCTTTGTGCCGGCAGCAAAGTTGGAGAATTCAAAGACACCCATTGGTCCGTTCCAGAATACCGTCTTGCACTCCTTAATTGCTTGCGCAAAGGCGCGAGCACTTTCTGGGCCAATATCCAATCCCATCTGATCCTTAGGAATCGAATCCGCATTCACGGTCGTTGGAGATTCATTTGCAAAAGAAGGAGCCACAACAATGTCTGTTGGGAGTAACACTCTGACGCCCAACTTCTCGGCACGAGAAAGAAGTTCTTTTACTAGCGGAATTGATTCGTGCTCGACCAATGATGTACCGATTTCTTTACCTTGTGCTGCCAGAAATGTGAAAACCATTCCCCCGCCAATTGCCAACATATTCACTTTGTCGAGCAAATTAGTGATCACGCCAATCTTGTCCGATACTTTTGCGCCACCAAGAACAACACCATAAGGGCGCTGCGGTGATTCTGTAAGTTTTCGCAGAACATCTACCTCTGCTGCAACCAAAGTTCCAGCGGCATGTGGGAGAAGTTCCGCTGCTTCAAAAACCGAGGCATGCTTGCGATGAACGGCGCCAAATCCATCCCCTACATAAACATCTGCATAGGACGCTAATTTGCTGGCAAACTTCTTACGTTCATTCTCATCTTTGGAAGTTTCAGCAGCTTCATAACGAACATTCTCAAGTAGGAGAACATCTCCGCTCTTCAGTGCAGCAACTGCGCTATCTGCTTCTGGGCCAACCGTGTCATGCGCAAATGCCACGCTGCGATTCAGGAGTGAACCCAATCTTTCTGCAATTGGAGCAAGAGATAACTCTGGCTTTCGTTCTCCTTTGGGGCGACCCAAGTGAGCGGTGATAATCAGCGTTGCTCCACCATCAAGGAGAGCATTGATTGTTGGCAGTGATGCTCGAATACGCCCATCATCGGTAATGACGCGTTTCCCATTCCCATCATCTTTCAACGGAACATTGAGATCGCACCGCAGCAATACTCGCTTACCTCGAACATCAAGAGAGCCGAGTTCTTTAACCATCGTTATCTCGTCCTTATTTCGTTGCGAGAATCGCGCTGAATTACAGGCTCTTGCCGATGAAGGTCATGAGATCGACGAGGCGATTGGAATAGCCCCACTCGTTGTCATACCAACCGGCGACCTTAACTTGATTGCCAATCGCCTTCGTGATTCCCGCATCGAAGATACATGAATGGGAATCGGTGACGATGTCTGTGGAGACAATTGGATCTTCTGTGTAATACAAGATTCCCTTGAGCGGACCTTCTGCCGCCCTCTTCATCGCTGCATTGATGTCAGCCGCTGTGACCTCTTTTGATAGTTCGACCGTAAGGTCTGTGACCGATCCAGTTGGGACGGGTACACGAAGCGCATAACCATCGAGTTTGCCCTTCAACTCTGGAAGTACAAGCCCAATCGCCTTAGCTGCGCCCGTTGAAGTTGGGATGATGTTTGTGGCTGCAGCGCGAGCACGACGAAGATCCTTGTGAGGAAAATCGAGGATTACCTGATCATTTGTGTAGGCATGGACGGTGGTCATGAAGCCACGAACAATGCCAAAGTTCTCATGCAATACCTTTGCCATCGGTGCGAGGCAGTTCGTGGTGCAGGAAGCATTTGAGATGATGTTGTGTTTCGCCGGATCATAAGCAGAATCATTGACGCCCAGAACGAGTGTTACATCTTCATCGGTTGCCGGAGCAGAAATCACGACTTTCTTTGCGCCACCAACCATATGTTTTGCGGCATCGGAAGCTTTGGTGAAGCGACCAGTGGATTCGATGACGATATCGGCGCCAACTGAGCCCCATGGCAGCGCGGCAGGATCTTTCTCGGCAAAGACTCGGAAAGTCTTGGTGCCAACTGTGATGGAGTTTTCGTTATGGGTTACTGGCAGATTCAAGCGACCCAAGATGGAGTCATATTTAAGAAGGTGAGCAAGTGTCTCGATATCAGTGAGGTCATTGACGGCAACGATCTCGATATTTGCATTTGAGGCTAGCGCCGCACGGAAGAAATTACGACCGATACGACCAAAACCATTGATTCCAACTTTGACCACAATAACCACGCTCCATGAGATGCGCGCGAAATAGCGCACCAATCGATTCTGAATTGAACGCCACGACTTTGTGGACTTGAGTGAATCCTATCAGTGGCCGATGATGAATCGACTAATTCAGTAGATCTGGCGAAAGTCCCGCTTCTGTATCAGGGATTCCCAGTTCAGCAGCTCGCTTATCTGCCATTGCAAGAAGGCGACGTATCCGACCTGCGATGGCGTCTTTGGTCATGGGAGGTGTTGAAAGCGAACCTAACTCTTCAAGACTTGCTTGCCCGTGAGTAATGCGAAGTTGTCCTGCTTCGCGAAGATGCTCGGGGATCTCTTCACCAAGAATTTCCATCGCCCTTTGAACGCGAGCTGATGCAGCCACAGCAGCACGAGCAGATCGACGTAGATTTGCATCATCAAAATTCGCAAGACGGTTGGCAGTGGCGCGAACTTCGCGACGCATTCGACGTTCTTCCCACGCCATCACACTTTCGTGTGCACCAAGACGGGTCAAAAGAACGCCAATCGCGTCGCCATCGCGAATGACTACTCGATCAACGCCACGTACTTCACGAGCCTTTGCGGTAATTCCTAAACGGCGTGCCGCTCCAACAAGTGCAAGCGCGGCTTCGGGTCCGGGGCAGGTAATTTCTAAAGCAGAGGAACGGCCAGGCTCCGTTAGTGAGCCGTGTGCGAGAAATGCTCCGCGCCAGGCGGATTCGGCATCACAAATTCCAGCCGAAACAACTTGTGGTGGTAATCCCCTAACGGGGCGACCATGTGAATCAACAAGTCCTGTTTGTCGAGCAAGCGCATCTCCATCTTTGATGACGCGCACGAGATAACGACTTCCTTTACGTAAACCGCCAGCGCTAATGACCGCTAAATCAGAGTCGTGACCATAAACATCCGCGATATCTTTTCTGATTCTTCGCGCTGCTTGAGCCGTATCTAATTCAATTTCCACCATGATTTTTCCGGCAGAGATATGTAGCCCACCAGCGAATCGAAGGATTGATGAGACTTCAGCTTTGCGGCAACATGGTTTTGAGACGGAGAGGCGACTCAATTCGTCTTTAACCGATGCAGTCATTGCCATGAGCGTTATCTAAGCATCTCGGATTGGAAAATGTGGCTGAAAGCAGAAAATAATTTCTCTGGATCATGATGATTACGGTCAGGATGAGATGCGAGATCTGCCACAAATACTCGTCCTCCCATGGCGGCCACAAGTTCATCAAGTTCACTAAGTACCGTAGCTTGAGCCGCTATCGAACTATCGACTAAGGCAATATCGCACGTCATCAAAGGGGCGAACTTGCGCAAAACTCGGAGGTGATCTGCAGGCGAGCTGCCGGCTAACTCATCACCATGCATGTGTGGAGCCGCATCGAGGTTAAGAACAATGATGCGTTTTGCGGACGATGATTGAATCGCCTCACGCTGTGCTCCTACAAGAAGATGCGGTAGGACGCTGGAGAACCACGAACCTGGGCCAAGGGTTATGAAATCTGCATTTGCAATCGCTGCTAAACCCTCATGAGTTGGAGTTGGTTTTTCCGGGATGAGGCGCAGGTCTTCTAACGTTCCTTTTGCTACCGCAACTTCTTTTTGGCCGCGCACTACATGAGTGCCTTCCCACGTCTTGAAAACGCCTTCAATATCAAGCGGCTCAAGTGCCATCGGCAGAACGCGTCCCACAACTTTTAGCAACGATCCAACTCGATCAAGTCCTTGAACAGGATCTTCATCGCGATCCCAGAGCGCAGTTAAAAGAAGATTGCCGAGCGTATGGCCATTGAGTTCACCTGCAGAGGTAAAGCGATATTGCATAATCTCGGCCCAACTTCGACCCCATTCATCATCACTGCATAAAGCAGCCAGTGCCATGCGAAGATCCCCTGGCGGAAGTGAATGAAACTCTTGTCGAAGACGTCCACTTGAACCTCCGTTATCTGCGACGGTTACGATCGCAGTCAAATCAGTGGTTATTTTTCGCAGCGATCTCAAAGTCGCTGCCAGACCATGGCCACCGCCGAGTGAGACAACTTTTGGTTGGGTCAACGTTCTCTTCCCAGATCACGATGTATCGCATGTGCGAAGACCGAATGGTCAGCATCTATTTGTGAACCATTGATTCTTCGAGCCAATTCTTCAGCGATTGCAACGGAGCGATGCTTACCGCCAGTACAACCAATGGCCAACGTTATAAACTTCTTGCCTTCGCGTAGATATCCATTTCCTATGCTCTGAAAAAGTGCCACATATCGATCAAGAAATTCCGAGACATTCTCCGCATTGAGAACGGCAGAACTTACGTCAGAGTCCAATCCATTCTTTGGGCGAAGTTCTGGATTCCAATGGGGGTTGGGGATGAACCGACAATCCATCACCAAATCCGAATCGACTGGAATTCCATACTTGTATCCAAAGGAAAGAACGTTCACTTTCAGCGATGCGCCGGAATCCCCCGCAAAAAGATCGGCGATTTTCTTCTCTAGCTGATGGACATTGAGTTGAGATGAGTCAACTACAAGATCTGCTCCGGATCGGAGATCACGCAATTTTTCCCGCTCGCGATCGATTCCATCAACGATGCGATCACTTCCTTGGAGCGGATGTGGTCTACGTGATGATTCAAAACGACGTACGAGTACATCATCGGCAGCATCCACAAAGATGATCTTCCGCGAGATTCCACGCTCTGCGAGCTCCGCTAACGATCGATTGAGATCATCAAAGAATTGGCGGCCACGTACATCAATCACGACTGCAATGGAATCCGCCGACCGTTCAGTCATGTCACACACTGAGAGTAGTAATGAAGGTGGAAGATTATCGATGACATACCAACCGTGATCTTCCATCGCGTGAGCGACTGTCGAGCGGCCGGCACCACTCATGCCGGTGATGATGACGACTTCGCGGTTCATGCGCTCATCATGCCGAGCGTGTCAAGCATCCGAATCCCTACCGCTCGTGAATCTCACCCGTGGCTGTATCAACCGAAAATTGAAGCTCACTCTCTGTTACAGCACGTACGATGTTTTCTGCGCTCTTAGGTCCAATTCCGGGTACGGCTGCAATCTCATCCATAGAGGCTTTCTTTAACGATGCAACTGAACCAAAATGCTCTAATAACGCCTGCCTGCGAACTTCACCAAGATTAGGAATCTCATCAAGTAAAGATTCAAGCATCAATTTAGAACGTTTGGAACGATGGAAGGTGATAGCAAATCTATGCGCCTCATCGCGAATACGCTGGACGAGATATAGCGCCTCGCTATGTCGCGGCAGGATTACTGGATAGCTTTGATCTGGAAACCAGATCTCTTCGAGTCTTTTTGCTAGGCCAACCAAAGCAATATCGGTAATCCCTAGTTCAGCAAATGCGCGGGCAGCTGCGTTCACTTGGCCACGCCCTCCATCAACAATTACAAGTTGAGGTGGATAGGCAAACTTTGGCTTCTCTCCCCCGCTCGCTTCAATCTCGTTGAGATCAATATCCTTCTCAGCCAAATATCGTTTGAATCGTCTGGTGATGACGTGGTGCATAGCGCGGGTGTCATCGAATTTTTCCTTATCGTCAATACCGAATCTGCGATATTCGCTCTTCTTAGCCTGGCCATCTTCGAAGACCACCATCGACGCAACGACCGAGGTACCTTGAATGTTTGAAATATCAAAACACTCGATTCGCAGAGGCAATTCTTCCAGGTTGAGCGCTGTCGCCAAGTCTTCGAGGGCGCGACCGCTTACTCCAGCATCGTTCGCGCGCTTACTCAAGAATTGGATGAGCGACTGATTCGCATTTCGCTTGACCATATCGAGCAATTCAGATTTTTCGCCTCGCTCCGGTTGGCGCACGACTACTTTCGAACCAAGACGACCCGATAAGAATTCAGCTAACGAATCTCCTTCGATACTCTGATTGACGAGAATCTCCTTTGCCGGTTCAAATTCTGAGTAAATCTGCGCGATCGTTGCATCGAGTAGCGAGGTTTCTTCGGGAAGATTTCCGATATCGATCATCCAAGATTTAGAGCCAATCACTCGACCACTTCGGATGCGAAAGAGTGAAGCAGCAGCATGAGTGATGTCTTGATGGATTGCGACGAAATCAGCTGTGATGGAATCCGAGATTGCGGCATCTGTCGACTCAGTAGCTCGCTCAAGCGCCGCGAGTTGATCACGTAACTTGCCTGCCCTTTCGAACTCCTCAGCAAGCGAAGCTCGTTCCATTTCCGCTTTGAGTTCGGAAACAATATCCACAGAGCCATCGGAAATGAATGTAGACAAACGTTTGGCAAGTTCTCGGTGGTCATCTTTGGAGATTCGATCAACACATGGAGCCGCACATTTTCCGATGTCGCCTAAGAGGCATGGGCGCTTTATTCGCGCTGCTCGCTCAAAATTACTATTCGAACAGGATCGAACTGGAAACAATTTCAGTAGGACATCGAAAGTAGTCCGAAGAGCCCACGCATGAGCGAAAGGTCCGAAGTAGACCACTCCCTTTCTTTTCGAACGACGAGTAATCATGAGGCGCGGAAACACTTCATCCATTGTTAACGCAAGGAATGGATAAGACTTATCGTCTTTAAACTGAACATTAAATGCTGGGTTCTCTTCTTTGATCCAGGTGAATTCGAGTTGCAGCGCTTCAACCTCGCTACGAACAATGGTCCAGTCAACGCGGTTTGCTGCATGGATCATGCGATACGTCTTCTCGCCAACGTTCTTCTGGAAATAAGAGTTAAGACGATTCTTCAATGAGCGGGCTTTACCCACGTAGATAACTTGGTCGTTATGGTCAAAGAAGCGATAGACCCCGGGTTCATCTGGGATGTTTGTGGGGCGATACGTAAGCGGATCAGCCATAGTTATCTCTTTAAAGATTCGGCAAGGAACTTTCCGGTGTAGCTGCTCTTGATTTTAGCTACCGCCTCTGGAGTCCCTTCTGCGACCAGCGTTCCGCCACCAGATCCCCCTTCGGGTCCCAAATCGAGAATCCAATCAGCAGACTTGATGACATCCATATTGTGCTCGATGACTACAACTGTATTTCCAGTATCAACGAGTCGCTGCAAGACCATGAGTAGTTTTCGAACATCCTCAAAGTGAAGACCGGTCGTTGGTTCATCAAGTACATAGATTGTGCGACCGGTCGATCGACGTTGTAGTTCAGTCGCAAGTTTGACGCGTTGGGCCTCTCCGCCGGAGAGAGTGGGAGCCGACTGACCAAGACGTACATACCCGAGACCAACATCGCATAACGTCTTGAGATAGCGGTGAATCGATGGGATTGATTCAAAGAAATCGGTGGCTTTCTCGATGGGCATATCGAGAACTTCGGCGATCGTCTTAGCTTTGTAATGAACTTCTAATGTCTCCCGGTTATAGCGGGCGCCGTGGCAGACTTCACAAGGAACATACACATCTGGCAAGAAGTTCATTTCGATGGTGATAGTTCCATCGCCAGCACAATTCTCACAACGACCACCTTTGACGTTAAAAGAGAAACGTCCTTGTTGGTATCCGCGAACTTTCGCTTCACTAGTCTCGGCAAAAAGCGCACGAATCTTGTCGAAGACTCCGGTGTATGTCGCTGGATTTGAGCGCGGCGTCCTGCCAATCGGAGATTGATCCACATGCACAACCTTGTCCAGATGATCTATACCTGTGATGGTGCGATGGCGACCGGGAACGATGCGAGCGCCATTCAATTTATTTGCGAGGACTGAATAGAGAATGTCGTTCACGAGAGTAGATTTTCCTGAACCGCTCACGCCTGTGACGGCGACGAAAGCACCGAGTGGGATCGTGACATCGAGATTCTTAAGGTTGTTTTCGCGAGCTTCTTTAATAGTTAATGCGCGCTTTGGATTGATTTCACGACGCTTCTTGGGAATTTCAATCTGCGTTCTACCCGAGATATATGCGCCGGTTATGGATTTCTTCGACGTGATGAGCGCTTCGTAATCTCCTGAGACCACGATCTCGCCACCGTGTTCTCCTGCGCCCGGACCGATATCAACAATCCAATCTGCAGTTCGAATCGTCTCCTCATCATGCTCAACAACAATCAAGGTATTGCCCAAATCACGTAGATGCGTCAAGGTCTCAATCAATCGTTTGTTATCGCGTTGGTGAAGTCCAATGCTCGGTTCATCCAAAACGTAGAGAACTCCGACCAGTCCAGAACCTATTTGAGTAGCAAGACGTATGCGCTGCGCTTCTCCACCTGACAGAGTCGCAGCTGGACGCGCCAAGGTTAAATATTCCAAGCCCACATCGAGAAGGAATCCGAGACGTGCGTGCACTTCTTTCATTACTCGCTCTGCGATTTTCGCTTCTCGCGAAGCGAGTTTGAGTTCCTTTAGGAAGACTGCGCAATCTTCAATCGAAAGCTCACAAATCTGAGCAATATTCTTTCCGCCAAGCGTTACGGCAAGCACTTCTGGCTTGAGTCGCGAACCTTTACATGCAGGACAAGGTGTCTCGCGCATGTACGCTTCATATTTCTCTCGGCTGTAATCGCTATCGGTCTCTGAATGACGACGTTCAACAAATGGAATGACCCCTTCAAATCCAGTCGAGTAGTTACGAACACGGCCGTAGCGATTCTTGTAGCGAACATGAACTTCATATTCATACCCATTCAAGATCGCATCTTTAGCTTTCTGCGAAAGCTTGACCCATGGAGTGTTCATCGAAAATTTCACATCATTGGCGAGCGCTTCGAGAAGATTAAGGAAATAGTCAGCCGATTGCCCACCGGACCATGGCGCGATTGCCCCATCATTGATGGAGAGTGAGTCATCAGGAATGACCAGATCTTCATCAACCTCAAGTTTGGAGCCGATTCCAGTGCACTCAGGGCAAGCTCCGAATGGAGAGTTAAAGGAGAACGAGCGAGGTTCCATCTCTTGGAATGAAAGGCCACAGTCGTGACAAGCGAGTAACTCACTAAAAGTCTTCTCTTTATCCCCGCTTTTTACATCGACAAAATCAAGAGTTACTAAGCCATTGGCTAATTTCAAAGCAGTTTCGATCGAGTCCGTCAATCTCTGTTTACCTTCAGGTTTCGCGGTCAATCGATCGATTACGACTTCAATGGTGTGCTTCTCTTGTTTCTTCAATTTTGGCGCTTCGCTTAGAGCGATGGTTGTGCCATCTACACGAGCGCGGGAATAACCTTGGGCTTGGAGGTCTTTGAAAAGATCTACAAATTCACCTTTACGAGCTCTTATAACGGGAGCCAATACTTGAAACTTAGTCTCGGCTGGAAGTTCGAGAATTTGATCAACAATGTTTTGTGGGGTCTGTTTAGTGATTGCTTTACCGCAGTTCGGGCAATGAGGTTTTCCGGCACGCGCGAAGAGCAGACGTAAGTAGTCATATACCTCGGTGATCGTTCCGACGGTTGAACGAGGATTGCGATTAGTGGATTTCTGGTCGATAGAGACTGCAGGCGAAAGACCTTCGATGAAATCAACATCCGGCTTATCCATCTGCCCCAAGAACTGTCGGGCATATGCCGAGAGAGACTCAACATACCGACGTTGACCTTCAGCGAAAATTGTGTCGAATGCGAGCGAAGACTTTCCGGAGCCTGAGAGGCCAGTAAAGACGATCATCGCATTGCGCGGCAGATCTAAGGAAACGTTCTTGAGATTGTGTTCACGCGCGCCACGAACGACTAGACGATCTGCGCTCATCACATCCCCGCTTCTTCCATAGCTCGCAACTCACGCTTCAGCTCTTTAATTTCATCTCGTAGACGAGCCGCCAACTCAAACTGCAATTCTGCAGCCGCATTGCGCATCTGTTCAGTGAGTGAATCAATCAGACCGAGAAGCTCTGTTCGAGGCAAGGCTACGAGCGATTTGGCATGCACGCCAACCGGAGTTTCAGTCATGCCGCGCTTCTTATTCCCCGCGAGCAACGTCGTGGTGTCATCACTTTCTTGGGCAATCAGGTCAGTGATATCGGCAATCTTCTTACGTAGCGGCTGCGGATCAAGACCGTGAGCCTCGTTGTAGGCAATCTGCTTAGCTCGACGACGATTAGTCTCATCTATGGCTCGAGACATGGAATCGGTCAAGTTATCTGCATACATATGAACTTCACCTGAGACATTTCGCGCCGCGCGACCAATGGTTTGGATTAAGGATCGAGTGGAACGCAAAAAGCCTTCTTTATCTGCATCCAAGATTGCTACAAGTGATACTTCTGGAAGATCGAGTCCTTCGCGGAGGAGATTTATGCCAATCAACACGTCGTATTCGCCAAGTCGTAGCTCGCGAAGAAGTTCCACGCGTCGCAGCGTGTCGACTTCTGAGTGTAAATAGCGAACTCGAATACCTGCGTCGGTAAAGAAATCAGTGAGATCTTCGGCCATTTTTTTCGTGAGCGTGGTGACCAAAGTACGTTCGTTCTTCTCGGCTCGAATACGAATTTCACTCATGAGATCATCGATTTGATTCTTAATAGGCTTCAAGACAATCTTGGGATCTACTAGCCCGGTTGGACGGATTACTTGTTCGACAAACTCTCCCCCGGTCTTCTCCATCTCATAAGGCCCAGGAGTCGCTGAGAGATAGACCTTCTGCGGAGTTCGTTCAAGGAATTCCTTAAACGTTAAAGGGCGATTATCGAGCGCGCTCGGTAGACGAAAACCGTGTTCAACCAAGGTTCGCTTACGCGATGCGTCACCTTCATGCATCGCACCAATCTGCGGAACCGTAATGTGCGATTCGTCAATGACGCAGAGGAAATCTTCTGGGAAATAATCCAAAAGGCAGTTTGGTGGCGACCCAGCCGCGCGACCATCAATATGCCGGGAGTAATTCTCAATCCCTGAGCAGAAACCAAGTTGGAGCATCATCTCAATATCAAATTGCGTTCTCATTCGAAGACGTTGAGCTTCGAGTAACTTGTTCTGTTTCTCTAATTCTTGAAGTCGTATCGCCAACTCTTCTTCAATCGCGCTAATGGCACGCTTCATCGTTTCAGGTCCTGCTGAATAGTGAGTAGCTGGGAAGATAAAGACTTCTTTCACATCACTAACGATTTCTCCTGTGAGCGGGTGAAGAGTGGTCAACCTTTCGATCTCATCGCCAAACATCTCGATGCGAATCGCTAACTCTTCATAAACAGGAATGATCTCTACCGTGTCACCACGTACTCGGAACGTCCCGCGTTCAAATGCCATGTCATTTCGCTTATATTGAATATCAACGAACTTACGTAAGAGCACATTTCGATCAATCGAATCTCCTACTTTCACAGGAATCATGCGATCGATATATTCCTGCGGTGTGCCGAGGCCATAGATACATGAAACAGTCGCAACCACCACGACATCCCGACGCGTCAGAAGTGAGTACGTGGCTGAATATCTCAAACGCTCAACTTCCGAATTTACTGAAGAATCCTTCTCTATGAAGGTATCCGTTTGAGGCACATAGGCTTCTGGTTGGTAGTAGTCGTAATAGGAGACGAAATATTCGACTACATTATTGGGAAGTAACTCTCTAAATTCATTTGCTAACTGCGCAGCTAGAGTCTTATTAGGCGCCAAGACCAAAGTAGGTCTTTGAACTTGTTCGATAAGCCACGCAGTTGTGGCCGATTTACCAGTTCCTGTTGCACCTAAGAGAACGATGTCCTTCTCTCCACGATTGACTCGATCAGCGAGTTGGCGAATCGCTTCCGGCTGATCACCGGCAGGTTGAAAATCGCTAATGACCTGAAAGGGTCGATTAGCGCGTGGAGTTGTTGTGACGGCTCGCGTCATAGACCTTGGGCCATTGGTTTGAGAGTGCTACGCCAGAGTTCTTCCACGGTGCGTTGGAGCTCTTCGATGGAACCTTCGTTTTTCAGGACTGTATGAGAAATGGCTTCTCGCGCCGCATCATCAACCTGTGCCTGCATCCGCTTGGTGATCTCATAATCTTTCAATCCACGTTCCAACAATCGACTCCGACGCGTCTGCTCCGAAGCTGAAACGGTGATGACGTAATCGAAACGTTTCGCACCATTGGTTTCTACTAATAAGGGAATCTGGTTTATGACCACCGAATCTAAAGGAGCTTTCCTCATCACGCTCTCAGCCGCATCTCTCACAAGTGGGTGAATGATGCTCTCTAACTCTTTGCGTTTTGCCTCATCCTGAAAGACAATGCTCGCTAACTTCGCTCGATCGATCTCACCATCAGTGAGAATGGCATCTCCAAATGCGGCGAGGACCGCTTCAAAACCGGGCGTTCCGCGTTCGATGACATCGCGCGCGAGTTGGTCTGAATCGAGGACAATCGCGCCACACTCTTCCAACATCTCCGCGACAGCGCTCTTTCCAGAGCCAATCCCGCCGGTAAGTGCGACTTTCAACATTCCTTCAGCCTACCTAGAAAAATAAAACTGGGCCCCGTTGACCGAGGCCCAGAAATGTTTGAACGTTCTAACTACTCCGCTTCAGGAGTTGTGACTGCTGCAGCTGCAGCATCAGCGGCTTGCGCTTCTGCTTTCTGCTTCTTGTGCGCCAAGAAGCGGGCTTGAGCTTCAGCGTATTGACGCTCCCACTCTTCGCGTTGTGATTCAAATCCTGGCTTCCATTCCTGCGATTGAGGATCAAATCCTTCAGGATAAATGAAGTTGCCACTCTCGTCGTAACGAGCAGGCATTCCATATTGAGTTGGATCAAATGCTTCTACTTCGACATCGTGTCCTTCATTTGCTTGCTTCAATGAGAGAGAGATGCGACGACGCTCGAGATCGATATCGATGATCTTCACGAAGAGTTGGTCGCCAACTTGAACAACTTGTTCTGGAATCTCAACGTGGCGTTCAGCGAGCTCAGAGATGTGAACTAAGCCTTCGATGCCATCGAAAACGCGGATGAATGCGCCGAATGGGACGAGTTTAGTGACCTCACCTGGAACAACCTGATTGATGGTGTGGGTACGAGCAAATGCCTGCCATGGATCTTCTTGAGTTGCCTTGAGTGAGAGCGAGACGCGTTCACGCTCGAAATCAACTTCAAGAACTTCTACAGTCACTTCATCTCCAACAGCAACCACTTCACCTGGATGATCAATGTGCTTCCATGAAAGTTCAGAGACGTGTACGAGACCATCTACGCCACCAAGATCGACGAATGCGCCGAAGTTAACGATAGATGAGACAACGCCTTCACGGACCTGTCCCTTCTGGAGTTGATTAAGGAATGTGGTGCGAGATTCAGATTGAGTCTGCTCAAGATATGCACGACGTGAGAGAACCACGTTGTTGCGATTCTTATCGAGTTCAATGATGCGAGCTTCAACTTGCTTGCCGATGTACGGAGAAAGGTCGCGAACGCGGCGCATTTCAACAAGTGATGCAGGAAGGAATCCGCGGAGTCCGATATCAACAATCAAGCCGCCTTTGACGACTTCGATAACTGTTCCGACAACAACTTCGTCACGTTCTTTCTTGCCTTCAATCTCTCCCCACGCCTTCTCATATTGAGCGCGCTTCTTGGAGAGGATCAGACGACCTTCTTTATCTTCTTTTTGAAGTACGAGTGCTTCTACGCGATCGCCAACTTTGACCAATTCACTTGGATCAAGATCATGACGGATTGAGAGTTCGCGGGCTGGAATTACGCCTTCTGTTTTATATCCAATATCGAGAAGGACTTCATCGCGATCTACCTGGACAACAACGCCAGAAACGAGATCTCCGTCGTTAAAGTTTTTGATTGTGCCTTCGATTGCGGCGAGAAAATCTTCTGCTGTTCCAATATCGTTAAGTGAAATTTGAGTTGACAAGGTACTCCGTGGGGAAATGATTTAGTAGGGCACGCTTCAGGCCCGACTCCAATTCCAGTATGACTTCTACGAGATATGGGCACTTCCTACTACGTCCGAGGATGTACAGGTTCCTTAAGCGCGGAGCGCAAGGCTACTTTCCACCCGTGGATTCGGTCAATTTGGCATCAATGCGCCGCTAAATCCCAACTCTTTCCAAAGCCAACATTAACGTCTAGTGGCGCTTTGAGCGGAAAAGCTCCGCCCATCTCCCGACGAACGAGACCTTCCATAGCCTCATGTTCTCCGGCCGCAATCTCAAATATCAATTCATCGTGAACTTGTAGCAACATCCGCGACTTCAGCTTCTCGGCTTTGATGGCTCGATCGACATTGAGCATCGCAACTTTAATGATGTCTGCTGCGGAGCCTTGAATCGGCGCATTAAGAGCCATGCGTTCTGCGACTTCTCGTCGCTGACGATTCTCATGGTTCAAATCCGGAAGGTAACGCCTACGACCCATAATCGTTTCGGTGTAGCCCTTATCGCGTGCGACTCGGACTACTTCCTTTAAGTAGACCTGAATTCCGCCAAAGCGCTCAAAGTATTTACCCATCAAAATACTCGCATCAGTCGGAGAGATATCGAGTTGTTGCGCTAAGCCATACGAGGACAATCCATATGCAAGTCCATATGACATTGCCTTAATCTGGCGACGCATGTCGGCATCAACATCGGCGACTTTTACGCCGAAAACTTGAGATGCCACTGTGGAATGCAGATCTTCTCCCGAACGAAACGCTTCAATTAGTTCATGATCATCAGAGAGATGAGCCATAATGCGCATTTCGATCTGACTGTAATCAGCAGTCAAGAGATCAACATAAGGTTTTTCAGCGATAAAGCAATCTCGGATTCGCCGTCCTTCATCCGTGCGAATCGGAATGTTCTGCAGGTTTGGCTCGGTTGAGGAAAGTCGACCCGTTGCAGTTGTGGTTTGCTGGAAAGTTGTGTGAATCCGATTGTCGTCAGCAATTGACGACATCAACCCTTCGATTGTCGTTCGCAATTTACTGACTTCTCTTACGCGCAAGAGTGCTTCCAGAACTGGATGCTTTGTGGTTGAGAAGAGCCATTCGAGAGATTCAGCATCCGTACTGAATCCAGTTTTGATCCGCTTCGTTTTTGGTAACGCTAACTCTTCGAAGAGGACAGTTTGAAGTTGTTTTGGTGATGCCACGTTGAATTCATGGCCTACTGCCGAATATGCCTTCTTGATCTGAGTATCTTCTTCTGATTCGAAGAAGTTCTTCAGATCTTGCAACTGTTTCTTATCGACGCCAATACCTACCGCCTCCATGGAGGAGAGAATCTCCATGGTGGGTATCTCTATCTCGCGATACAACTTAAGCGCGTTATGACCTTCGAGCTCCCGTTCTAAAACTCGCCAAAGTTCATCAACATGCCCCGCGGCTTCTGGCGTCCAGTCATCGCTGAATAAGTCCGCACTGGAGGGAGAGATTTCGATTCCGCAATACTTTCGAAGCACATCGAGAAGTTCAATATCTCGGGATCCTGGATTGAGTAAGTAAGACGCTACTTCAGTATCAACGGCGACCTTCCTTAGAACTCCGCTACGAATCCAATATTTTGCGCCATGAATAATCCAGCGCTCCTCGGTTAAGAGAATGTCGGAGATTTCAGAGCGATTAATGGTCACAACTTCGCCCGGATTAAAACTCAAGGCTGCTGAATTTTCAGAAAGAACTAAAGGAATCAATTCATTTTGCTTGAGAAGCTTCTCTAGTTCTTTTCTACCAATTTCCTTCAGCGTTCCTTCGCTGGGCTTACTCTCTACTTTCGCTTCTTCGCCATTGAGCGCTTTGATTCGATCCTTGAGCGCTTTGATTTCAAGTGTGTCGAAAAGTTTGTTGATATGCGCAAAATCCACGCCACGCCACTCAAGATGTTCCAGTGCAGGGTGTAGCGGAAGATCATGGCGAAGCTGAGTGAGTTCTCGATTAGTGAGCACGGATGGAAGTGCCGCTCGCAGTGCTTCCCCGGCTTTGCCGGGAACGGTATCTACCTTTGCGACAAGTTCTTTCAGCGTTCCAAATTCTTGAATCCATTTGGTCGCCGTCTTCTCCCCTACCCCTGGAATCGAAGGCAAATTATCGCTTGGGTCCCCACGTAGCGCCGCGAAATCGGGATATTGCGCAGGTGTTAAACCGTACTTTTCCTTGACTGCGTCTGGAGTCATTCGCGATAACTCCGTGACGCCTTTTTTCGGGTAGAGCACAGTCACGCCATTTTGCACTAACTGAAAAGAATCACGATCACCAGTACAGATCACAATCTCGCTATCGGCTTTGAATTGATCCACGAAAGTAGCAATCACATCATCAGCTTCGTAGCCTTCAAGTTCGAAGTGTGGGATGCGGAATGCATCTAACAATTCATTGATGTACGAGATTTGGGAACGGAATTCGTCGGGGGTTGAAGCGCGATTAGCTTTATATTCTGGAAACTTCTCACTTCGGAAGGTCTTGCGAGAGACATCGAATGCGGTAGCGATATGGGTTGGCTTCTCATCTCGGATGAGATTGATGATCATGGAAGCAAAACCATAGATTGCGTTTGTATGTTGCCCAGTTGAAGTCGCAAAGTTCTCCGCCGGCAGGGCGTAAAAAGCCCGATATGCGAGCGAATGACCGTCAAGGAGTAGCAACTTCTTCTTCATCACACTCAATCCTAGGGACTGCCACCTAGAATTACCGGCATGACAGACTTCATGCAGATTCTCAATGATCGTGGCCGCGGCACCCTTGATAAAAAGATGGGCATCGAGATCATCGAAGCCTCCCCTGAACGTCTCGTTGGAACGATGCCAGTCGAAGGAAATACACAACCATTTGGACTGCTTCACGGTGGTGCAAACGTCGTACTCGCAGAAAGTCTCGGTTCAGTTGGAACCCATCTTCACGCAGGTCCAACACGACGTATCGTTGGAATCGAGATCAATGCAAGCCATCACAAATCAGCGACATCAGGAATCGTGACAGCTGTTGCGACTGCAGTAACTCTGGGCAAGACGCTTTGTACCTACAACGTGGAGATAACCAACGACAAAGGTGAAAAGACCTGTACAGCGCGAATCACTTGTTTGATTCTGGCGGAGCGCTAACTAGAAGATTTCTTGCGCGCCTGTTCCAAGGTATGCGGCCTTTACGTGCGGATCGTTGAGTAA
>Ga0214917_10000805_pt1 | contig 40835 bp, 57 predicted proteins | sample LL_1208_BB_MetaG_FD_177983 | JGI IMG/M metagenome (GOLD analysis project Ga0214917, IMG submission 177983) | Freshwater microbial communities from Lake Lanier, Atlanta, Georgia, United States - LL_1208_BB | ecosystem: Environmental > Aquatic > Freshwater > Lake | place: USA: Georgia | collected... | reverse complement strand
CCAATAATTCGGTTTACGCAACCAATACTGATTACATACAATCGGACCCAGAACAACTTGGTATACCATTTACCCCACAGTCAACAGGAACCCATTCTGTATCTATATCATTAAATGGAGGAGGAGGATCAAGAGGGACTACCATTGCAGTCCTTTCAACTCCCAGTCCAACTCCTAGCCCAACACCTAGTCCAACTCCTAGTCCAACTCCTAGCCCGACTCCTAGCCCGACTCCTAGCCCGACTCCTAGCCCAACACCTAGTCCAACACCTAGCCCGACTCCTAGTCCAACGACACCTGCAAGTTATACTTTAAGTTCTTGGTATTTTACTAGAAATCCAGGAATTGTTGGTCTAGGGAATTCGGCAGACATCCAAGCAACCGGTGCCCAGGGATTAACATACCAATTAAGTGTCACAACTCCCATTGTTGGAGTAAATTATGGAAAGTCTGGCGCAATTAGTTCATCTACCCAGTTATTAACCATTAGTTTTGAGCATTTGATACCTGGATCATATCAGATCTCAATGCGATTAAGTGATGGAACATTCGCTGCAACTACAATAAATGCTATAACAGCCCCTATTATTCTTTCACCGAGTCCTTCACCGAGTCCTTCACCGAGTCCTTCACCGAGTCCTTCACCAGGGGGGATAGCCTACCAACTTTTACCACTACGTAGAGAATCAATTGTTGTTGAGACTTCTAAAACTATTAACACCAATTTTCCTCCTTTTGGAGAATCAATAATAGGTGTAAATGAATTTAATGACAATTTTAAAAAAATAAAAGAAAATTTTGATAATTTAGCAAGTGAAATAAACATTGCAAGCACTGAAAATGTAGTAAGAACCGTTGATAATAATTTTGGATTTAATACTATTCTTAACGCCATTTTTACTAACACTACATATTCTGTAAATGATATAGGACTTATTTCTCCAGGAATTGTCAATATTGATTACGCAGAAGGTCACTACTATAAATGCAAAGTTAAAAGTGGAGTGTTTCTTTTCAATTTAACCAATCCACCTCCATTGAACTCTACTGGTAAATTAAGATTAGAATTGGATAATGATTCTTTAACTGATACAACAGAATGTATTATTAACTTCTCAGGAAACACCCAATATTTAGGTAGCAAACGTATTAGATACGTTATAACAGGTAGTGGTAAATTATTTTTTGATCTAATGCCAGTAAATAGAGGAGATCAATATTATGTAAAATGTCTAGGCAGCGATACAGAACTATTTACAGGTACAGATGTATCTGACTTATATCTTAATAATCTAATTGTAAATCCAAGAGGACAACAAATACCTTCAAACATTACACCGCCAATCCCGCCTCCACCACAACCTTACCAATATGTTCCTCCAAATGGATGGGTATTAAGACCTATGACAATTAAGCAATTTAATCAATTCTCACTGGATGCAGAAAAAGTTATTAATTTAATTAACGCTGGAGAAACCACTTTGGCAGGCTCTTTAACTTTAACTTTAATCAACAGTTATCAACCTATCTTATGGTCACAGGTAGCATTAAATCTTGCAAATTCGTATAGAACGGGGTATAATGAGCTGGATGCCAGTTTTCCTGCTATGAGATATGATAGTGTTTATCAAATTCATTGGGTATATGCTCCACCTGAATTTAATTCAGGTTACAATCCAATCATAGAATTACAAAATACTCCTCAAATTAATCTCAATAGACCACAAGATTACGAATCAGGTGGTGATGCTGGCGGTGGTGGGCCTGGTGAATAATGTTTAATCCTTTATTATCAGATCTAGGTAAATTAAAAGATCAGGACATTGAAGACAAAATAACTGAATTAATGAAAAAATACACCATTGCTGCCAAATCTGGTCAAGGCATGGTATGTAGTCAGATTGTTGTTATTTTAGAAGCTTATAGGTCTGAACAAAGCAGGCGCTACGAGAAAAATTTGAAAAAGTCTTTATCATCAAATAAAAATCTGGATGATTATATCAACATAGACCATTGACATCAACAATTATCTCATTTATAATTTAGCTATTATGAGAAACAAATATGGTCAGATTATTTTGAATAATGAATCATTATTTTCACTTTTATACTCTGGTAAAATTAATGATCTAGAAAATTTAATCGTATCGGACGATGTATATGATAAAATATTGAAAGCTCATAAAGATAATTTAGAAACATTTTCTTTACCAAAAACAACGAATAAAATTCAAACTATTCAAGAGTTTGATAAAGAAAATCAATCAAATTGGTTTATGCCTGATAATTATGCCCCACATCTCTTTGAAGAATTATTTAAAGAATGCAATACGTTGGAGCAAATCAATCGTGTAGAATTGGAACTAAATCTTTTTCACAAACACAAAATGATCGATCTATTGTATTATTTAAAATATCTAGTAGATATAATGAGGAAAAATAATATAGTTTGGGGGGTAGGAAGAGGAAGCTGCGTATCCAGCTATATTCTTTATCTTTTAAACATTCATAAAATAGATAGCCTTAAATATAACTTAGATATAAATGAATTTTTCAAGGAGGATGTAACAAATGGCTAGAACCTACAGAACAATGCAGGGTAGAGAAATTGATATGGATAAACTGATGACCAGAAACGAATTAATGCCGGCTATAGGTAATGCAGGTGTTAATGCAAGAGGAGATGAACTAGGCCCTGGAGGTTCTATCCTTCGTAAACGAGAGCAAGTAATGGCTGATTATTATGAAAACAATCCCAAGGCTAAGCCTGAACAAATTTTAGAAGAACTTAAAACAATGCCGTATAATGAAAATATAAAGAGGACAAAATGAAAGTAAAAGGGAAAGTTAAACCACTCCGCGACCTAGTGTTTATTAAAGGAATGGAATTTGATATTCAAACGACTCTTGCTGGTCTACTCATTCCCAAAGATGATGGTAAGGTAACAGGTATTCATCCACGTTGGGGGCAGGTTTGGGCCGTCGGACCAGATCAAACCGAATTAAAAGTAGGTGAATGGGTTCTAATTGAGCACGGTCGCTGGACTAGAACTGTAGAAGTAGAACAAGAAGATGGAAGTAGTTTAGAAGTTCGTATGGTAGATAATAATGCAATTATGGCAGTCAGTGAGACACTACCTGAAGGAACAGTATGACCACTTCAGGTCTTTATGCTCAACAAAAGCAAAGTAGGAGTATTAATTCCACTAGTATTCATGCTGTAACTAAAATCCCCCCACCCACTACTAAATCATTAATCATGAAATCAAAATTTAAACGCTGGATACGCAATTGGATTAACGAAGGCCAGGACACTATAGGTAGAATTGAGGAAAGTTCTGAATTAAACACAGAAGGACCGATGCGTATAACCATTCACAAAGCCGCAGGTGGATTGATAGTTGAAACAAGATCATATGATAACCTAAAAGATCGTAGCCATCAACGCCTACATATAGTCACCCACGATCAGGATCTAGCACAAAGTCTCACTAAAATAATCACCATGGAAAGTCTGCGTGGATAAATGTAAGGTTTGTCGTAGACCTTACACTTCAGAATGTGATTGGCAGCAAGGACGCTGTCCTCATCATCCACCATTAATAACTCTTAATAGTTTTAAATTAATTAAATGGTTGAAAAAGAAATTTACACATATGTAATAGAAAGAGCTGATGGACATTTTTATAAGATATTAAGTGATAAACAGCCGGAAATCTTACTTAAAATTTTACTGAGAATGTATAATAGAGGTAAAGGTGGATTAAGTGATTGGACTCCGCATATTAATAGATCTCCCATAGCAATTTACAAACTAGAGATAAAAGCATGATACAACTTTGGACTGAAAAATACAGACCTAAAAAATCTTCTGAATATGTTTTTAGAGATAATGCTCAAAAAAGACAAGTATATTCGTGGATTAAAGAAAAAAGCTTTCCACATTTATTATTAAGCGGTGTTGCAGGAATCGGAAAAACTACTCTTGCAAAAGTTCTTGTAAAAGAAATTGGTATTGAAGATTTTGATGTTTTAGAAATTAATGCATCACGTGAAAACAATGTAGATACCGTTCGTGATAAAATTATTAATTTTGTTCAAATGATTCCGTTTGGGCCTTTTAAAGTTGTTTTGCTCGATGAAGCAGACTACCTTACACCTAATGCACAGGCTATACTTAGAGGAGTTATGGAAACCTATAGTGACCATAGTAGGTTCATTTTAACTTGCAATTACCCTAATAGAATTATTCCTGCAATTCATAGTCGTTGCCAAGGATTTCATGTTGAAAAAATAGATCAAACAGAATTTACTGCAAGGGTAGCTACAATTCTTGTTGAAGAAGAAATAGACTTTGACTTAGATATCCTTGATACGTTTGTTAAAGTCCAATACCCAGATATGCGTAAATGCATCAACATGATTCAACAGCATTGTCACAATAAAAAACTTGTGGCACCAGAAATAGATAATGAATCTGGCCAAGATTGGAAAATTGGCATGGTTAATTTATTTAAACAGAAAAAAATTCAAGAAGCTCGTAAACTATTGTGCGGAAAAGTTAGACCTGAAGATATAGAAGATATCTATCGTTGGCTATATGACAATGTAGAATTATTCGGTGATGATGAAGATATTAGAGACAAAGCACTAGTGATTATTAAACAAGGTGCTATTGATCATACCTTAATAGCAGATCCAGAGATAAATTTAGCTGCAACTCTTATTAAACTTAAAAACCTATGAAAAATTGATCGAACAGCTGGGCAGGTTGGCTCTGTTCGATCAATGCCGCTTTATTCTTCTTTGTAAATTTTAAGTATTTCTTTGACCACAGGATGACGTTCTATGTCAGTGGTGAAAAACTTGGCTAATCCAATCATACGATAATCGCCTCCTCTTTCGTATAAATTGAAAAACTCAAGTAGTCCATTTTCCTTTGGCCTATCTGCTTGGTTTAGATCTCCTGTAATTACCATACGACTATGCTCCCCAATTCTGGTGAGGAGCATTTTCATTTGGCTAGATGTTGCATTTTGCATTTCGTCAGCTATCACAAAAGCATTTTTAAAAGTTCTACCTCTCATATATGCTAATGGTGATATCTCAATAATACCATCTTCTAGCATCGCTGCTATTTCTTTGGGATGGTAATACTCTTCAAAGACATCAAAAATAGGTCTTGTCCAAGGTTCCATTTTTTGATTCAAAGTTCCAGGTAAGAATCCATGTTGTTCATCTACACTTACAGCGGGTCTTGTAACTATAATCTTAGATATTGTACCTTCTTTTAGAAGTTTGATACCCATTTGCACAGCCAGCATGGTTTTACCTGTACCTGCTGGTCCTATTGCAAAGACTATATACTTTTTAGGATTTTTAAGCATTTCTAGATAATGTTCTTGACTGACATTTCTAGGTATTAGCACTACCTGCTGCTTTTTCTTTAGATAAGAATTGATACTAATTAAATTATTACCAGGCTCTCTACGAAATCTTGGATCAACTTCCATATACATTTCTTTTTGCCTTCTTTTCGCTCTAGACAAATTTCACCTCCAAATAAATGAAATTGCCAACCTGCAAAACTATTTAACCTTCTTTTAAATTACCAATATACTAATATTAAAAAAATTAGATTCTTAAATCAGATAAATAAACTATCAAAGGGCTTACTATGTTGGATATATTAGACGTTGTTAAAAATTTAAAAACGCTAAGTGAAGGTGATACTGCTTTTAAAGTCTTAAAAGACTTTGAAAGAGTTATTGACGAATTAGACATCTACGTTTATAAAAATTGGGAAGATGGTGAGCTAGTAAGCGGCCCAAATATTCATCGTCATGATGTTGAATGTAAATTCATGTGGCCTAGAAATAATATGCCTGATCCAGAAGGTGCAAAACGCTTATATGAATATGGTTGCATGGTAGATTATGAAAAAAGTAATGTTTTAATTCCTAGGAAAATAAAAGATCCGAGTGATTATCGCCCTGGTACTAAAAAAGGTAAAATTGACCAACATCCTGTATGGATCGTTAGTATAAGAATGCCTAAGAAACTAATGCAAGATGTTTCTATAGGTAAAGCCAACCGTGATCTAAATGACACAACAGAGTTAATGAAATATAGTCAACCACAAATAAGTTCTGAAATGGCAGCACAGGAGATTCCTAATGAAGAAACAACAGAAACCCCAACTCAATGAAGGACTTAGAACAGCTGACCTAAAGCATTGTGTAGCTGAAACTTTTAGTATAGATCGTTATAGCAGTAAAATGGGAGAAGATTCCGATGTAGTGGTATTGGGATTTCATGCAAGAGATAAAAATGCTGCAAAAGACCTTATGGAATTTATCGAAAAAGGGTTTCCGTTTATCTTAGATTCTGATATGAGCACAGGTGAAGAATACGATGGCAAGTACCAAGTATTCGCTGAAATTCAGCGAACAGAGCATATAGGAGAACAAATTGAAACACTCATGAAGGGTATAAGTCAACTTTGTGATTGTTACACATGGCAATTTAGGTATCAAAAAGACAACAGAAGTATTGATTTTAGTAAAGACAGCATATTAGAACATGTTCCTACCAATAAAAATGATTATGATTCTCGTATAACTGAATATAAACAAACTGCCATAAGCGATTTCTTTGATCAAGGAAGCGTGGATGTGATGTTAGAAGGGCAGACATTAACATTTAAAAAACCTTATGCAGAACCAATAACAGCAAAGTTTATAGCCATAGGCGATTATGAAGTAGTAAAAAAACACGTTCCAGGTAAATTAAGTCTAGACGAAAGTAACCAAGGACAATGTGTTTTTTTAACTAAATATCTAGGTACTTATGATATTGATAAAATTGGAAATAGATTTTTAATATCACGAGGTGATCAAGCAGTGGTTGTCGAAAAGGAGCTTTGGTAATGGATCAATTACACTGGATGGTTGGTTTAATTCCAGATGAATACCTAATGTTACTAGCACTGCTAGTAATAGGTCTAGGGTTTATACTATATTTTTCAGGTTTCTTTCTTCGATGGATTCCAGGGCTAACCGGTTATACATTTCCCCTAAGATTACTAGGTATTGTCATAGGATTGTCAGGAACATTCCTAGCAGGTGGTATAGGTAATGAACTAATTTGGCGACACGAAATTGCTGCTATGAAGGAAAAAGTCAAAAACGCAGAAGCCCAGGCTGCTGCTGCAACTAGAACAATCAGTGAAGATGTTAAAAAAGAAACTGTGGTGATCAAAGAAAAAAGCGATACTATCGTTAAATATGTAGATAAATGGAATGATAGAGAGATAGTTAAAACAGTCGAAGGACCAGAGCGAGTCCGTGTTGAGGAAGTAATTAAGTATATAGAAAACTGTCCTGTGCCAAAGGAATTATTAGACGCACACAATTCTGCAGCCACAATGAATAGGAAAACAGAAGGAGAAAAGAAATGAAATATTTGTCTTTTCTTCTAGTACTTACTTTAACAGGATGTTCTTTATTTCAAAAACCTGTTCCTGTTGCGCCTAAATGGCCCGATGCTGTAACAGAATTACGTGAAAAATGTCCGGACCTACAGACCATAGAAGGTGATAAAGTTGCTGTAACAGAATTTTTAAAAGCAGTTGTTAAAAATTATACACTTTATTATGAATGTAGTTTGAAAAATGATAACTGGAACAAATGGTACGACGAACAAAAAAAGATATATGAACAAGCAACATCTAAAAAATAGAGGTGTAACATGAAATTAAAACTTTTATTATTATCTGCAGCCTTGCTACTAGCCGGATGTGCATCTGGTCCTAGTAGCTATCAACTTTATGCAGAGACACAAAAAGCCATTGCACAAGCACACGCAGTTACTGAAACTGCTAGATTTAATGCTCTAGCTGAAATAGCAAAAAATGGAGATAGTGCTGCCAAAGTAGCTGCTGTTCTAAGCATACAAATGGGCGGTGGTAGTAATCAACGATCTCAACAACAAGTTGCAGCTCCAGAAACCATTGCTGATACGGCATTAAAATGGACCAGTGTGTTACTGCCAAGTTTTACTCAATTTTATAGCATTAATAGAAATAGTGCTGTGGCCATGCGTCAAAGTGATAATCAAGCTGCCATAGCAATTAGCACTAACAAGGCATTTACAGATATGAATGCTGCCGGACATACTGCCAACAGCAACATAGCCTCTAGCGGGTTCACCAGTAACACTGCTGGATTCAATGCTATAAGTTCGCAAGGCACAGCAGCATTTAACGCACTACAAGGTGTTAGCGTAGCAGGATTTAATGCTATGAAAGATACTAGTAGTGCAGGACTCACAGCAGTTACTAATGTAGGCACAGCAGGTATTACAGGTGTAAGCAATACTGCTGCCGCAGGACTAACAGCAGTAACTAATGTAGGTACAGCAGGTATTACAGGTGTAAGCAATACTGCTGCCGCAGGACTAACAGCAGTAACTAATGTAGGTACAGCAGGTCTAACAGCAACAACCAATATAGGTACAGCAGGTATTACTGGCGTTAATAGCGCAGCCGCCGCAGGTTTCAATGCTGCAACCACTATCAATGCTAATGGTAATACTACTATACAAACATTGGGTAATCAGTCCAATGTCAATATTAAAACATTAACCGATGCTAATAAAGAAGTTGTTAATACTCTTGCAAATAAACTAACAGGCACAACAACTAATACAACTAATACAACGACTACTAATACCACAACTACTACAACAACAGGAACAGGAAATTAATGAGTAATTTTATACTAACCAGGGAGCAATTAGCACAACTGATTCCAGGTAATCCCTATGTAGATCATTGGCATCATGCTATGGAACGTTGTTTGCCTGACTATGATATTAACACACCATCAAGAGTGGCCATGTTTGTAGCACAATGTGCTCACGAAAGTGGAGGATTTAAATTTCTAAAAGAAAATCTAAACTATCGTGCTGCCAGTCTTATGAGAGTATGGCCACGATATTTTCCAGATCAGGCCACAGCTAATCAGTATGCGGGAAAACAGGAGATGATTGCCAATCGTGCCTATGCTAATCGTATGGGCAACGGTCCAGAGTCATCAGGAGACGGTTGGGCTTTTTGTGGACGTGGATTAATTCAACTTACAGGTCGAAATAACTATCAGGCTTTTGCTGATAGTATTGAAACACCTATTGAAGAAATTCCCGCTTACCTACAGACATTCGAAGGTGCTGTTCAATCGGCCTGTTGGTTTTGGGAAACAAATAAATTAAACACCTGGGCAGACCAAGGTGATGTTATGACCGTTACAAAACGTATTAACGGTGGAACACTTGGGTTGGCAGATCGTCAAAAACACTATCAACACGCATTACACGTTTTAGGAGCATGATATGAGTGCAGTAGATACAATGTTACGTTTTTTTACCAAGGAAGCAAAGGATCCTAATGCTCCTAAACCTCCTCCAGGTTCACGTTCAGAGCGTGAAGCCAAGATCAAAGACAAAGCAGGGCTAGTTATTAATATCTTTGCTCTGCTATTGGCAGTCAATGCTTGGTATGGTGGCAAGTTAAGTTCAACGGTTTTAAACAATACTATTTCAGCAAACAATCAATGGTCATGGTATCAGGCCAAAAACATTCGTGAAGTTCTTTATACTACACAGGCCATGGATACTCGTATTCCAGAAAACAAAGAAAAGTTTGAGTCAGAAGCCAAGCGTATGAAAGCAGACAAAGAAGAAATCATGGTTAAAGCCAAAGCATTAGAAGCAGAACGTGATGACGCTAAGAAACGTTCTCCATGGATCGGCTATGCTTCAACTGCCTACCAATTAAGTATTGTGTTACTATCTGCCAGTATTCTTGCTGTAAGCATGCCTCTGTTCTGGGGTAGTTTTGTAGTAGCAGCAGCGGGCATGTTATTAAGCAGCCAAGGCATTTGGCTTTGGTTCTAACTAACACAACAGGAGCGAGCAATGGCAACAGCAGAAGACTACGCTAAAATGAGCGATAGTGAAAAGAAAAAAGAAGATTGGATGAATTCAAAGTGGCGCCCTATGATGGGCTGGCTTTATATGGCCACTTGTACCTTTGACTTTATTATATTCCCTATGGTCTTTGCCATACTACAGACCATAGTAAAAGGACAGATTGTTCAATGGCAACCTCTTACTCTACAAGGGGCAGGGCTATATCACATAGCAATGGGTGCGGTATTAGGTCTAGCAGCATGGGGTCGCACACAAGAAAAATTAAATGGAGTAAATAATGGCGGACTTGCACCCGTATCACAAAGTGTCACAACAACATTTGGCCAACCACAAGCCGGTGGATTTGGATCACCGCCAGCAGGAGGCTTTGGCGGAGGCGGCTTTGGCAGCGCACCTAACACGGGTTTTCAACAGCCACCCGCAGGTAACTTCGGCGCAACAGCAGGTGGCTTCAGTGGTGCAGCGCCAGTCGCCGCAGCAGCAGGACTAGGTGCAGCGGCAGCAATGGCAGTTCCATTTATTAGCAATGAAGTATTAACAGGTCCGGGTGGCAAACCAATGCCGGTTCAACCACCTGATCCAGAAATTTAAGGAGCGAGCAATGAAATATATTATAGCAACATTAGTTGGTTTGGCCTTAGCACACGGTGCTTATGCGTCAGACGATCATGCCGGTAAGGGTGAAATGAAAAAGGTATGCCACCCTAAAAAGGATAAACAAGGCAACGAAGTAAAAGATAAGAATGGCAAGGTAGTAGAAGAATGTAAGGAAATTAAGGTTCGTAAGAAACTAGAGGCTACAGAAATTCCTCCTGCCAAAGATAAGAAGTAATTACTTCTTGACTTTTAAATAAAAGGTATAGTATACTGAACTATACCTTTTTTCATTATAATAAAATAAAACTATGACAGACTTTTACTCAACACTAGGTGTAGATCGCTCAGCCGATCCAGAAACTATTAAACGTGCCTATCGTAAGTTAGCTGCACAGCATCACCCGGATAGAGGTGGGGATACTAATCGTTTTCAAGAAATACAGGCAGCATATGAAACATTAAGTGATCCGAAAAAGCGTGCAGAATATGACAATCCACAACCTCAAGGTTTTCATTTTCAATTTGGTCAAGGATTTCCCGGTGGCTTTGAAACTGTTTTTGAACACCATTTCGGTAACAATCCATTTGGTCAATTTTTCCATAGGCAACAGGCCAAAAACAGAACAATTAATTTACAATTACAGATAGATCTTATAGATGCTCTAAAAGGGAAAAATTTTGTTGCCAATATAAGACTACCTTCTGGAAAAGATCAATTGATAGATATCAATATTCCACCAGGTGTTGATAGTGGCACTGTTGTTCGTGTTGCAAATATAGGAGATGATTCTATACCTCATTTACCTAGAGGTGATATACATGTTACTTTACATGTTTTAGAACATAGTAAATTTAGAAGGCAGGGAACCAATTTGGTTTATAATCTAGAAGTAAATTGTCTAGATGCTATTTTAGGAACTTCTTTAGATGTTCAAACTTTAGAAGGCACAACTTTAAGAGTTAATATTAAACCTGGCACACAACACGGGCAAATACTTAATTTACCAAACTACGGTATGCCTGATATTAACCATCAACATTTAAGGGGAGCATTATTGTTAGAAGTGCATATTGCTGTTCCGACTAATTTAACTGAATATCAAAAAAATTTAATAAGACAAATTACAAAAAATGTTTAACATAATTACTTTTCCTAATGATATATTAAGAATTCCATTGCCTACATTTGACTTTAACAATTTAATTAATACTTTAGAACTAGAAAAAAACATGTTACAATTTATGTATGATGCCAACGGCATTGGATTAGCCGCCAATCAAATAGGATTATCATATAGGGTTTTTGTAATGGGCCATAAGGATAATCCAGAATTAGGTAAAGCATTTTTCAATCCTATAGTGATAAGTTGTACAGAAACAATATCTGAAATGGAGGAAGGATGCTTGAGTTTTCCTAATACATATGTAAAAGTTAAAAGACCTTCAGCCATTAAGGCAAAATGGCAAAATTACAAAGGAGAATGGGAGGAGGGTGAATTTAGAGGCTACGACTGTAAATGTTTTTTGCATGAACTAGATCATTTGGAAGGAATCGTTTTCAAAGATCGTGTTAGTAATTTAAAATGGAACAGGGCAAATAAAAGGAAACGATAATGGCGATTCAACCTAATAAAGAATTAGAACAAATTTTTGCCGACTCAGTTAAATTAGCAATAGAAAAAAGACATGTTTATATAACATTAGAACATTTATTATTTTGTATAGTATCAACCGATGATTTTAAAAATGTACTTACAAAATTTGGAACAGATGTAGATAATCTTGTAGATGATTTAAAAAATTATATAGAGAATGAATTAAAAGATATAGAATCAATTGATCCTGTTAAACCAAAAAAAACTAGCGCAGTAGACAGAGTCTTACACAAGGCTTTTGCTAATGCTTTATTTTCAGGGAAAAATCATATAGAACCATTCGATTGTTTCATGGGGATTTTCTCTGAAAGAAAATCCTATGCACAATATTTTTTGAATAAAGCAAATATTAATAAAACTGAATTTTATGAATATGCAAAACAAGAAGGATTGGCAGAACAAGAAAACTCACAAGAAGAATCAGTAAGTATTTCTCAATTAGAAAAAACCATTCAAAAATATTGTACTAATTTAACAGCCAAAGCAAAATCTAAAAAAATTGATCCTGTAATAGGACGTGAAAAAGAATTAGAAGAAATCTGTTTAATTCTAGCACGTAGAACAAAAGCTAATGTTTTAATGGTAGGAGATCCAGGTGTTGGTAAAACTGCCATTGCAGAAGGACTCGCTAAAAAAATTATAGACGAAAATGTACCAAATTTTATAAAAGATTACAGCGTTTATAATTTAGATATTAGTTCTTTACTTGCAGGTTCTAAATATAGAGGAGATTTTGAAGAACGAACTAAAATGGTCTTACAGGCTATTGAGAAAAAAGGCAATTGTATTTTATTCATAGACGAAGCGCATATGATGAATGGAGCTGGAGCAGCCAATGGAAGTAGTAATGATATGGCCAATATGCTGAAGCCTGCACTCAGTAAAGGAAACATTAAAGTAATAGCATCAACAACTTGGGAAGAATATCGTAAACACTTTGAAAAAGATAGAGCTCTTATGAGAAGGTTTCAAAGACTAAGTGTAGACGAACCTAGCGAAGCAACTTCAATCAAGATTTTAAAAGGTTTGAAAAAATACTATGAAAAACATCATGGGGTTAAAATTACTAACCAAGCTATAATTGATAGTGTAAAGTATAGTATAAAATACATGACTGATAAAAAATTACCAGATAAAGCACTAGATTTGATAGACTGTGCTGCTGCAAGATTTAAAATTAAAAACATAGAGAATGGCATAGTAGATAGAGAGCAGGTTTTGTTTGAAGTTGCAAAAATTGCCAATATACCTCCGGACAATGTTATTAACAAAGAAAGTAATACCCTAGCTAATTTAGAGAAAAATATGTTAGGCACAGTATTTGGACAAGATAAAGCTATTGATAAACTATTAAATAAAATTTATATAAGCCAAGCAGGACTGAAAAGCTTAGATAAACCTATAGGATGTTTTCTATTTGTGGGTCCTACTGGTGTAGGTAAAACCGAAGTAGCAAAACAATTATCCAAAAATTTAGGAATTAAAATGCTGAGATTCGATATGAGTGAATATCAAGAAAAGCATAGTATAGCTAAATTAATAGGAAGCCCTCCAGGATATGTTGGATTTGAAGATAATGCAGGACAACTAATTACCAAACTACAAGAAACTCCTCACTGTGTTCTTTTACTAGACGAAGTTGAAAAAGCTCATCCGGATGTTTTACAAATTTTATTACAATTAATGGATAACGGTTTTATTACTGGGTCAAACGGAAAAACAGCAGATGCTAGAAATGTTATATTAATCATGACTAGCAATCTAGGAGCTGCTGACGCTGAGCAAAACAGTATTGGTTTTAGTAAACTTGACAAAAGTATTGACCTTAATACCAGTGTTAATAAATTTTTTGCTCCTGAATTTAGAAATAGGCTAGATTCTATAGTTTTGTTTGACAAACTTGATCAACAAACCATGCACAAGATTGTCAAAAAATTTATAGATGAATTGAATTTTTTAATAAAAGGTAAGAAAATATCCATAAAACCCCACAAAGATGCTTTAGAATTTTTGGTCAAACAAGGGTTTGACAGCAAAATGGGGGCAAGACCATTACAGCGTATCATTAATGAAGAAATAAAGTTGCCTATCAGCAAGGAAATGTTGTTCGGAAAGCTAACAAATGGCGGAATTGTAGAAATTAATATGGTAGATGAAAAATTGTCATTTAAATTTATTGAAAAAAATAAACCAATACCAAGTGAAGAGGAGGAAATGGAAATTACATAAATATTAAATTATGCCTGCATTAAGCCAAAATTTAACATTTATAGTAAATTCTACAAGTTCAGTTTCTGTTAATTACCCTAATACAGGAACAACCAATCTAACCTTTTTAAGCAATAGGATAAAAGGAGATGGATATTACGGAAACACTGATGGTTTTCATACTGTTCAGTTTAAGGTAAGTAACTTTGTTGGAAAATTTGAAGTACAAGCCAGTTTAGCTTCTGATCCTATAGAAGCAGACTGGTTTTCTGCTGAACTAGGAACCAGTTCTCAAACAATAGATACTACTGGATTACTGTCTTTTCAAAACATAAATTCTGTTGTTTTTTCTACAGCAACATCTATTACAAAATCTTTTAACGTAGTAGGAAATTTTGTATGGTTAAGAGCTAAAATAAGCGAATTCTCAGAAGGCAGTGTAAACAGCATAAAGATTAATTATTAAGGTTTAAACCATGGCAAAACAGACTATCAATATTGGATCTGGTGAACTAGCAGGAGATGGGGAATCTTTAAGATCAGCTTTCAATAAAACCAATAGTAATTTTAACGAATTATATTCATCTGTTATAACTGCAAGTAACATAGCCAGTAATTTAATACCTGCTGCTAACAATATTTTTGATTTAGGTAGTTCATCTACACAATGGAGAAGTTTGTATGTTGGAACTAGCACAATTTATCTAGGTGGTGTGCCTTTAAGTGTTGGTACCAATGGAAATTTATTAGTAAGTGGAAATCCAGTCCAAGGAACTGGAGGTAGTGTTAATAAACTAACAAGTGGAACTGCTAAGCTTGAACTAATTGGTTCTGTAAATCCTTATGTAGTATTTCCTTCAGCATTTGGAGAATCTATATATATTCAGGGAAATGAGGTTGCGTCCGCAAACGGAAATTTAGCATTAACTTCACAAGGCACAGTGGTAATCAATGCTAATGTTGCATCTACACTTACAACGTGGGCTTTTTTAACTGATGGAACTATACAATTTCCAGATGGGACTATTCAATCGTCTGCCTACGTATCACAACCTGCAGGTGGTGAATTTACATTTACAAATACTATTCTTTCAACTCCCAACTTATCTTTTAATAATACATCTACACAAATTGTTTCTGGTCCTAAAGCCTATATTTTAAACAAAATTTCAGTATCTACAGCGTCTTGGGTAAGAGTTTATATTAGTTCAGGTACCCAGCAAAACGATTTATTACGAAGCATAGATGTAGATCCTGTCAGTACAACTGGCATTGTTGCAGAAGCTATTACTACACAAAGCGGTACTGTTGTTTTTTCTCCAGGCATTAACGGATTTAATAATGAAACTACACCTGTAAGTCAAATTCCTGTAAGTGTAACTTATTTAGGAGCAGGCACTGCTAGTGTTAGTGTAACTTTACATTTTATTAGGTTAATATCGTGAGCAACCTAGCTGAATATATAGTTACCTTGAAAGAGTTCAATGATCTCAATGATTTCTATACGGATATGGAAACTGAGGGAGGAAGCCTGTGTATTCCTAATAGAAAAGTAGAATGCTTGTTAAGAAGAGACATAAGTAGAAATACTCATTACCTTTTAACGCAAGAAGAAGCTGCTACAGTAAAAAAGGATCCGAGAGTAAAAGATGTAGAACGTGCGGATTTTTTAATGGATATCATTAACCCACTTTATACTCAAACAGGTAACTTTAACAAAAATTCTTCAAACACTGCTGATCATTTAAATTGGGGGTTGTTACGATGTTCCGAAGGATTACAGAGATCTAATTGGGGGGACAACCTTACATCTAATCAGGTTGCAACGATTACAAGAACAGCCACAGGAAGAAATGTAGATGTTATTATTGTAGACGGACATATAAATCCATCTCATATAGAATATCAACTAAGATCAGACGGATTAGGCGGAACACGAGTAAATCAGTTAAACTGGAATACACTTTCTGCGGCTGCTGGATTATTAGATAATGATGGCGAGGCATTATTATCTGGTACATATGTGTATACACCTTACACAGGAACAAGTGCAGAAGCAGATAATAATCATGGCGCCCACGTTGCAGGCACGGCCTGCGGTAACACATTGGGGTGGGCAAGATCTTCTACCATATACAACATTAGTCCCTATTCTTCCAATCCAAATGGTACTATTCCTAGTTTAATTATGTGGGACTATATAAGAGCATTTCACAGAAGTAAAACTGTTAATCCAACAACTGGAGTCAAAAATCCCACAGTATGTAATTGTAGTTATGGATCATCGTTAAGATTCCCCTTTACCTATAGTACATTTTCAACTGGACCAATAACTTATATATGGAATAGAGGTACTACTTACGGAAATGGCTCTACTGCCTTAACAAGTGCAAATATTACAAATGGTGGAATATATATAAGTGGAGGTGTGGCGCAAATACCTTATTATTCTAGTTCAGTGGCGGCAGATATAATGGATGCAATTGCAGATGGGGTACATGTAGTAGCGGCGGCTGGTAATGAATATTCTAAAGTAGATACAGTCTCAGGTCTTGACTACAATAATTATTGTTATGCCAGTTTATCGGGAACAACATATTTATGGTATATTCATAGAGGAACTGCTCCGGGAGCAGTTCCTGGAGTTATATCAGTAGGTTCTGTAGGCGTAAACTCAGCAGAATATAAATCTAATTTTAGTAATTGTGGGCCTCGCATTGATGTCTATGCACCTGGGTCAAATATAATGAGCAGCTTTAACAGCACAGCATCTTTCGGTGGGGTAAACGATCAAAGAAACTCAACTTATAAATTAGGAAAAATTTCAGGAACTAGCATGGCAAGCCCTCAGGTTACAGGGGTATTGGCCTGTATATTAGAATATTATCCTAGATTAACACCTGCTGAAGCAAGAAATTTCATTATAAATTCAGCAAAAATAAATCAATTAACAGATACACAAGGAACACAGGCAGACTTAACTTCTCTACAGGGATCAGCCAATAGATTTTTATTTGCTAAAGAAGAAAGATCAGCCTCTGGGCAAACATATCCCAAAACTAATTTTTCATTTCGACCAACTAATGGTGCAACGTATCCTAGATTGAAAAGACGCTAAAAAGAGAAATTTATGAGAATACTTGACCTAATTGAATCTGATAATACTTTAAGAACTGGAGATATATTTGCTCTAGAATTAGATAACGGCCTCTTAATAGAATCTGTAATTGTAGGGTTTATGGCAGATGGCCTAGTTATTCAAGGCGATGATGTGGTATTATCTTACTTAAAACACCAACCTGTTAAAGAATCTATTACTAAATTCACAGAAATGCAATTGGCCATCATGGAAGGTGGTGGGGATATCAACGACCTACAAGAAGCAGAATATCAAGGCCGCGATGTGCCTCTAGGTAAGCCAATGGCTGGCGATGTTAAAAAATCTAAAGTTTATGTAAAAGGACCCAAAGGTAATGTGGTAAAAGTTAACTTCGGTGATAAAAAGATGAAGATTAAAAAATCTAATCCCAAACGCCGTAAATCTTTTAGAGCAAGACACAACTGCGACAATCCTGGACCTCGTCATAAAGCACGATATTGGTCTTGCAGGGCTTGGGAATAATTATGCTATTAACAGAATTTTTTGGAAAAGCCTCACAAATTCATCTTAAGCCTGGAAAGGAAAAAGATGAACAAACTATACACAATGATCTGTTTTGGTTTATTATAGATCATGATCGTATACATAAAGATTATGCATTTCCTTTGATTAAAAAACTAAAAGGGTCACACGATCAAAAAGAAATCCTAGACGATCTTATGGAAATGGTTAAAAAAGGTTGTAAAGAATACTATGTTCATAAGAAGATGGAAGGTAAATTAGGCAAGGTATTTCCAGAAAAATTACGCAAAGAACTTTGTCAACAACTCTATAGTCACTATAAAGAAAATTTAGGTAAATTAATGGAAGGTGGTAATCTTGCTGCTGGTCAACCAGGTTGGCAGGGTCGTCCAGAAGCAGGAGCAGCACAACAGATTAATCTACAGGTAACCAATCGTAATGTCATTGTTCCTGTATTAAACAACCTATTAAACGCCATCAGCACTGCCTATGCTGGTCAATATAAAGAACCCCTATGGGATCCTAAGTTACTAAAGAGTCAAAAGTTTCTAAGTGGTAGTAGTCTACACTTTTTCAATGTAAAAGGCATACCTGACAAGACCTTTGTAGAGAAAAAGCCTAAAGTAGGCGACATAGACACTATGGTCAATAAGGAAAAAGAAGCAGACCTTGAGCAATTCCTACAGGCCAACATAGATCGTAAAATTGGCCCTGCTACCCTGTTAGGTTTTCAACGTGGCAATGAGCAGTTCTCCAGTCTATGGGAATTAGAAGATCCACCTATCAAGATACAGATTGACCTAGAGTTTGTCAAGTTTGATCAAGATGAACCCACTCCTTGGAGTCGTTTCAGTCATTCAAGTGACTGGAATGATCTACAGGCAGGAGTCAAGGGAGTATTCCATAAATTCCTTATACAGAGTTTTGCTGTTCTAAGTAAGAAACAATTTCTCCTACGCAAACAAGAAGGCAGGGGTAAGAATAGAACCTGGGTAGATAAACCTGAAGAAGATAGTATGCTGAGTTTTGCTGTGAGCAGCAAAGAAGGTGGTGGACTCAGAGCCAAATACACTCCAGTCTTAAACCCGGTAACCAATGAGCCCGAAGTCAAAGACGGCCTACCTGTGATGATGGCTCTGCCCGCAGCAGGCTACGAGCAGGACATCGGCAAGATGTTCCAAAGCCTATTTGGTGTAAAGATGGATCCTAAGTCTGCTGAGAAACTGGCAGACAAGTTTTGGTCATTTACTGGTCTATTAGAAGTAATGAATAAACTTTTAGATCCAGAAGAAAAGAGTCGTGTGCTTGGTAGTTTTCTAAACAAGACATTTGGTAAAGGTGCTCAGGGCCTATACAAGAATGATCCAGAACGTGATTCAGCAGAAAAGACAGCCGCTATTGATCTACTGATGAAAACCACGGGTGCTCGACCTCCCGAAGGTATGAACGTTGATCAAATGCGTCAAGAATACGTCCAATCATATAAGATGACTGAAGAAATAGTAGATGAAGCAGATGACCCCACAGCACCTTCAAAGCCCAATTATGCTCGACAGGGTATTCAGCATATCTATAACAGACTACCAGACGGTCGTGTCAGTAGTATGGAAATGAAGGATGCTGATTTCATAGCACTCTGTAAAGAAATCGCAGACAACGGTGGCACGTTAAATGGCATACAGGTCAATCTCAAAGTAGATGGTGCTGGTATTAGATTTGGTAAGGATGAATCAGGTCGTCCATTTTTTATGACCAGTAAGGTAACACAGCCCCTATACAGAGATAATGTAGGTTATTTTACAAACTTTGGTATAGAAAAAGGTCAGAGTGAAGAAAACCTAGCAAGAACTAAGAAGTATGACGATGCCCTAGAGTTGATTACTAACAGCAAGTTCATACAGACACTACCTAATGATACTATTGTTCAGGCAGAAATGTTATATACACCCATGGCACAGCCAGTGGATGGACAATTAAAGTTTGTAAATATTCCCTACGATCCTAAAAAGTTAGGCAAAGAAATGACGCTTGTACCATTCATGGTCAAACAATACAGCACAGGTGAGGCCAGTCCAGTAGAAGACAAGGTCATACAAAAATTGTTAAGCGCCAGTGATAGTAATATAAAAATTATTACCAACAAGTTAGAACAAAAGGGCATAAATGTCAGCAAGATCATTGAACCTGTATTGGGTCTAAATCCTGCTGATCGTAAGGGAAATAAAGACGTATTAGATCGTGCCCGTCAAGAACTTAGTAGTGCCATAATCGACAGTCCTCAACTCAAAGGCAAAGACGCACTTGGTGCTAACATGGAAGGTATTGTGGTCAACATGCCCAGTGGACGCCTAGTTAAAGTAACCAGCCAAAAAATGAAAGATGCCATGTCGGCAAAAAATGCTGCTCCTTCACAGACATTTGGTGATACTAAGACCAGGACCGCAGTGGTAGCCATAGGTAACTTCGCTGGTCACCGTGGCCATGAACAACTGATAAACTTTGCCATTGATAAGGCACGGGAACTTAACGGAACTCCTTTTGTTTTTGTAGGTCACAAAGTTGGTCCAGATGATCCCATAGATATCAACACAAAGTTAGAAACGCTGAGAAAACTATTCCCAGGTGTCACTGTCAGTGTAGTTCAAAATCAAATAGATGCTAGTGGTCAAGAAACACAGGGCAATATCTTTAAAAAGATTGAATACGAATTAGTCAAGAAAGAACCTTTCTATAATAACATCATTATCACAGTAGGCAGCGACCAAGCAGGCATGACCAAGACCACTGATCAAATGCAGGCTCGTTATAGTAAGTTTGCTCCATTGGCACATGTCAAGGTCAGCACCTATGTAACACCACGCAAGGATACAGAAGGTGGCACAGGTGTTTCAACTACACAACTACGCAATGCTCTCAAGAACATGCCAGAAGATCAGGCGTTCCAAGTATGGAGCAAGGCCTATAACGTAGAAAAACTCGGTGCTGATTGGATCAAGCACTTAATGGACATAGCGAGAAAGAACATGGGCATAGCCAACAAACCGCAACCTCAGGCACCACAACCTGTAGCAGAAAGATTGTTTAATGCTTTGGTAAGACCAAAATTGGTAGAAAATGATCCTGCTGTTAGATCAGTTCAAAAATATCTCAATACCAAAGGTGCCAATTTAGACATTGATGGCAAGTTAGGTCCTCTTACTAAAAAATCAATTGCCAAATATATGCCCAAAGCAGATACAGGTCTGGCACCGGAGCCGGATAAAAATACTGCTGTTCAAGGTAAAGAGGTCAAAGAGCGTATGATGCCTGCCAGCCATTTCGCCGGCACACCAAAAAACAAACTGGGTCCTGCTGCTCACCTAAAAGGCAAAATGAAAAGACCTGCTCGTCAAGGTGATCTGGTAGGTGATGCTCAAGAAGGTGTAGCGGAAGGCGGAGACCAGTATAAGGTCAAATCCGTAGGTAGAGACACTAAGGGCGATTATTATGTCAGTCCTAAAAGTGGTAAAAAAGTCTATAAGTCTGGCGTAAAGGTAGGCGACCACGAAAATCCCAAATCCGGTCAAACTACTAAACAGGTTCCTATTGGTGAATCATATGAAAAACAAATGGCTCAACTTGTAGGCAAGATCATACTACGTGAATTAACAGGTAAATAAAGGTATGGAACAACTTATACAACTCGCTAAGATTGCCTTTGCCAGTGAATTTAGTTTTTACTTGAAGGCGCATCAATTTCATTGGAATGTAGAGGGTGAAGACTTTCTACAATACCATGACCTATTTGGTAAAATCTATGAAGAAGTATATGATAGCATAGATACATTCGCTGAACAGATTCGTGCCATGGGCAGTTATATGCCAGGTAGTTATACTCGTTTTAGTATGCTCAGTAAGATAGAAGATGAAGAACAGATTCTACCTAAAGATCAAATGGTCTCAGAATTGCTACAAGACAATGAAAAGATGATTGTGATCTTTAAGAAATTATTTGATGTCAGCGAAACCGCACACGAACATGGTTTTAGTGATTTCGTAGCAGGTCGTATGGACGCACATCGTAAGCATGGGTGGATGCTAAGAGCATCTATGAAGAGATGAGAGCAAAAGAATTTATCAGTGAAGATGCTGCCAAACTTCTACCCCACGCAGCAAGAGAAGCACTACCACATGGTATGAGAATAGATGGCACTGATCAATACTATGGGTACTATCGTTTAGGAGTAGCCATGGCAGCAAGTCCAGAAGATGGTGCTCCTATCCATGGTCCTGCCAAAGATGTTGTCAGCATTTGGCCTTATACAAAAGCAGATGAAGAAATAGCCATGCGTGGAATAAAGAATCAAGGTGCTAAAGTTACTACAATAGCTAAAAAAGGCAGAAGTGAAGAATTAGACAAAATCAACACCGTTAGTCCTGTAGCACAATGGATGAAAAAATGAGAGCCAAGGAATTTGTCCAAGAAGGAAAAGAAAAATTAGATAAGGCCACAGAAAAAGCCTTGCCTAATGCCAACTCTTTTCCTGAATTAGATAATTCAAGCCCATACCATAGTTATAGATTTGGTATTGCTCTAGCAGGTATGCCAGACTATCCCATGCCTTTAGATGGACCTACTCAACAAAAATTAGTTACAATTGGTTATACAGAAGCAGATGAGGAAATTATCAAGGCAACAGGTAAGCATCTGGGATTTCGAGGCATTGTTTTAACCAGTAAGAAAAGTCAAGAACTGTCAGATACCAACACTGTAAGCCCTGTGGCACAATGGATGAAAAAATCATGAAAGACTTTAAAAAAATAACAACTCCCACTGAAACACGTTATGTTTTAGAATCTATGACAGCAGGTGCTATAGGTGCCAGTAATATTGCTACCAGTGAAGTAGGACTAGGCAACGTGATCAAACGTCAGCAAGAAGGCAAGGATGAGCGGGTTCCCCAAAAGCCAAGACAAGGCCCTCTACGTCCGCAAACAGGTGCTGGTGCTCACAAAGATAAAAAACGTGATCAAAAACAGGGCAAGGAAAAACATCGTAAGCCCTACTACGAAGATCACGAAGTCAGTATGGCCAGCAACGAACTCAAGAGTATTCATGCCAATGCTAAAAAACTATTAGCACTGGTACAACAGTATGGAGAACAAGGTGATTTAGAAGCATGGCAACAGAGCAAGATTACCAAGGCTGCTGACTACCTAAACTCTGTTCTACAAAGTATCGGTGGTGAGCAAGATGCTCTAGGAGAACTCAAAGGTGATCCTAGCCAACCGGATCCTAAGAAGGTCAGTAACTTTCAAAGCCTTCTTCAGAAACAGAGAGATAGATTCAATCAACAAGGATTTGCTCGTGCTGCTGACGACACACAGAAGTTACAAAAGAAATTTAAAGAACCTGTAACAGAATTAGACAAGCCCAGCGGCACCATGTTCTTAAAGTTTGCCAAGAAACAACTGCCAGATAAAGAGTCGCAACTCTACGGCTATGCCGGATTTGGATCTAATTTAAAAGATGTAGTTGCCAATAATGCCAAAATTAAGCCTTTCATAATCAACACTTTTGACGATCTAGAATATAACATAGAAAAAATTCTACGTGATGTAGACTTCGTAGGCACTGAAAAGATAGTGATAGTCGTCCCCGATTGGTTACCCGATAATATTATGGGTGATTTAGACGCACTGGTTCAGATAGATGACCGTCTTGAGTTTTATGAAAAAGACCCTGATGATGATGAAGGTGACAGAGATAGTGGTAAGATCCTTAAAGTAGATCCAGTTACAGGAAGAAGGATTAAACTTAAACCTGATACTCCTAAGGCACAGGTAGGAGGTAGTTCGCACGATACACCAGTTCAACCTCAGACATTCAAATATACTCTACAACAAACTGACCTAATTCCCAAACTACGTTCAATGGGATTCAAGTTTAACGGCAACCAAATCGTTCTCAGCAAACAACAGCGTGACCAATTGGTTCAAAAATTGGGAGACAAATTCCAAAGCATATTCGGCAAGGCTGAGAAATTTACAGAAGGAGTTGCTGGTCCAAAAAATTGTTGGCCAGGACATCGTAAGGTAGGCACCAAACCGGGCACAGGTAAAAACGCAGGCAAGCGTGTTAATGACTGCGAAAAGATTAAAGAAACAGATGTAGATGAAAGTGGTCTTCAGTATCACACAGGTGTTAAGAAACACGGCGAGAAGTATATGAGGATGGCTGCGGCAGCAGGTCGTAGGGGTGCCAGCCAAGAGGAATTAGGCAGGCTCAAAGACAGATACAGCAAGGCTTATAAAAAAGAAAATGTTGATGTAGGCGAAGCCAAAAAACCAGCAATGAACTTTGACATTGAAGATATCAAACGTCTAGAACAGATTAAAGATTTGGCCACACTAAAAGCACAGGCATTTTCTCTAATTAGCAAACCCAGTGCCAAACCAATGAAACCGGAAAAGGTCGCTTGGTTTAAGAGTGCTTTAGAAAGAATGGATTCACCTATCAAGGTAATAAAACTTATGTATGATTTATTATTAGGTGGTGAAGGACAATCCGTTATAGGGTCAAGATATAGCATGAATCCAAACTCCTATCGCAGTAGATTCGGTGAAGATCCCTACATGGAAAGCCTTTGGAATCAACTACAAGAAAAAGCACCCGAAGGTTGGGAAGGCACAGTTAAGGCAATGAAGAAGCACAAGGAAATTGATAATCCTTGGGCACTGAGTCATTGGATGAAGAACAAAGGCTATAAAAGTCATAAGCCAAAAAAGTAAGTGAGCAGGAGCCAGAGGATCCGACACAGGCTCCTGCTCAACCACAGAAGCCAGTCGGTCCGCAGGGTAAGTTATCAGCAAGTATGCCCATCGATACTTGGCGTGATCGTTTTCAATCTGCAGACCCAGAACAGTATCATCAATTTAGACAAAACAATAGACCAGGAACCAAAAAGGATCCTGAACATATAGAACGTATGGCTGTAGCAGCACACTACAAGGCAAGGCATCCTAACAAATGAGAAACTTCATAACATTAGTAGAAGCAGCAGGTAAGGGCTGTCCCCGTGCTACTCACGATATTGATCTCAATCTAAAAAATCGTCAAAAGGCCATAGACGAATACCATTATGGCCCTGCTAATCCCAAAGAACCCGAGGACTATTGGCGTAAGGCCGCTATCTCATTCAAGGTCAGTGAAAAGACCGCAAAGACAATGACCTGTGGTAATTGTGCTGCCTTTGATGTCAGTGATAGTATGCGTAAATGTATAGCAGATGGTATCAAAGGGGACGAATCCCATATTGATCCAAATGCTACAATAAATTTAAGCGATTTAGGTTATTGTAATTTTCTACACTTCAAATGTGCCGGCAGTAGAAGTTGTTCAGCATGGATTACAGGTGGTCCTATAACTGAAAAAGATAAGAATTGTCGAGCAGATTAATGCGTATAAGACATTTGTTAGAAACCAGCCCAGATACTTTCCAAGGTAGTCTAACACCCGATCTCATAGCCAGTAAGATATGGATGTGCCAACAACTAAAAGAATCAAAAAGAACCAAATTCTCTACAATCTATATTTTAGGCAGTTGGTATGGCAATATGGGCTATGTGTTAAAAAAATGCGGTATCAAATTTAAAAAGATCATAAATGTAGATCAAGACCAAAAAAGAGTCAAATTCAGTCAAGAATTGTATAAAAAATTAAAAATTCCGTCAGAAAACAAATGGGCAGATGTAAATACTGTTGATTTTATGGAGGCAGATCAAGACAGTCTCATAATCAATACCAGCATATCAGATATGCTAAAACATAGATGGTTCTCATCGGTGCCCATTGGACCACTTATAGCACTACAGAGTAGAAACAATGCGGAAGGTGGCCACGCTCGACTAGTAGATTTTGATGAACTATTTCCCATGCGTGAGGTATTGTATGTGAATGAAAGGCAATTCAGTGATCCAGAAACTGACTATTTGCGTTTCATGAAAATCGGCGTCAAATAACTTGACATCTTAAATACAGAACTGTTATACTAGGAGACAGGAGTTAATTATGAGCAAAGCATTTGGTGATCCAGAAAGAGCCAAGATTAAACAGATTGTAGCAGAAGGTGTAACAGTCTTACAAGAAATTCAGGATCTAACAGAAGGACTCAACGATACAATCAAAGCAGTGGCAGAAGAATTGGATGTCAAACCCAGTGTAATTAAAAAGGCCATACGTATCGCACAGAAAGATACCTGGGATCAGGTCTATCGTGAATTTGATGATCTAGAAACATTGGTTGATATCAGCGGACACGCAAATAGGAAAGAATAATGTTTAGATGGATTATGGAAAAGATTAGGGAGTGGAGAAGACGCCGTGCTCTAAAAAAGCGCATTGAAGAACTACGCAAGAGAGATCCGTTCATTTATAAATGATTATCTGGGGCATTTCAGCAAACAGTCACGATGCTGCTCTGTCAGTGTGGCATGATAAAGAACTGTTATTTGCCGCTCACAGCGAACGCTATAGCAAAATAAAGAATGATGGTAACCTACATCCCGATCTCGTAAGCGAAGCATTGCGTTATGGCGGACCTGATCTGGCCATATGGTATGAAAGTCCTGTGCTAAAAACACTGCGACAATTCACCGCAGGACAAGGTTGGCGATGGAGTGAAAACAACGTAAAAGATTATTTGGCTAGGTATAACATCAACTGCTCTATACACACAGCCACTCATCACCATAGCCACGCTGCCGCAGGTTATTATACCAGTGGTCTTAAAGATGCCACTGTTCTCTGTATTGACAGTATTGGCGAGTTTGAAACATTGACCATATGGCAGGGTCAGGGATCGAGTTTAAAAAAATATTACAGTCAAAGTTATCCTCATAGCATAGGTCTTTGGTATAGTGCTATGACACAGCGTATCGGGCTTAAACCTAACGAAGAAGAATATATCTTAATGGGCATGGCCGCCTATGGTAATCCAAATAGGTTATATTTTGACATATTGAATGATTTTTTCAAAGATGTATCATCTCCAAAAATAAAATTTCAACATAACCTACATCGTGGTTGTCGAGAATGGAGACCTGATCTACATACAGAGCAAGATATGTTTGATATAGCCGCTGCTACTCAAGCCATTTACCAAATGATTCTAGGTTTATTGAGTGAATTCTGTAGCAAAAACCTATGCAGTAGAAATCTAGTGTTAATGGGAGGATGTGCTCTGAACTGTTCAGCAAATAGTCTAATTACCAAAGATTGGGACAATGTTTGGATCATGCCCAATCCCGGAGATGCTGGCAGCAGTGTGGGCGCAGTGGCAGGTTATTTCCAAGAACAGGTTAAATGGCTTGGTCCATATCTAGGAACTGACTTGGGACAAAAATATCCCATACCTGGATTGATGAAGGAACTACATAAAAAACAAATAGTAGGCGTAGCCACAGGTCGTGCTGAATTTGGTCCAAGAGCTTTAGGCAATCGCAGTCTATTGGCTGATCCACGTGGGCCAAAGATCAAAGATCGTGTCAATGAAATTAAACGCCGTCAAAAGTTTAGACCATTTGCCCCTGCCATATTGGCAGAACACGCACACGAGTATTTCGAAATGCCTGCGAATATCGAGCAAAGTCCCTACATGCAGTTTGTGGCAAAGTGTAGATTTCCTGATCTATATCCTGCTATAATACACGCTGATGGAACTAGTCGTGTTCAAACAGTAGGATTAGATGACAATCCAGGATTTAGATTGTTGTTAGAATCGTGGTATGAAGATACAGGATGTCCTATGTTGCTAAACACGAGCCTAAACATCAAAGGACAACCAATGGTTAATGATCTAGCAGACGCCCGAGAATTTGAAGCAAAATATCTTGTTAAAGTTTATAGTTAATAGATCCAGAATTTTCTGGTTTGAATGGGCCTGCACATTAACATTGATAGCAGGTGTAGTTTTAACTAGTTTTAACATTTATCCTCTTAATATTTGGATTTCTCTATTAGGTAATTTAGGATGGGTATTTCTAGGATGTATATGGAGGAAAAAAAGTTTAATTATCGTTCAGGTTGTAATAACCATAATCTATACTATTGGTATAACAAAAACTCTAGTATAAATAAATTTAAGCAAGGTAAGCGAGCCACAAATCGCCACACATTGGTTGTCCAGCCTTAAGTGGATAGGAGAAAATTATGAGTTATGTAGATGCCATCTGGGATCGTGATGAAGATCTCATTCGTGTAGTAGAGCGTCATCCTACTAAAGGACGCTTGTATCAAGAATATCAAGCAAGATATATTTTTTACTACCCAGACAGTAGAGGAAAATATAAATCAATATTTGGTGAAAACCTAAATCGTGTAGTCAGTAAATCACATAAAGAATTTCAAAAAGAACAACGCATACACAACAACCAGCGTCTCTATGAAAGTGATATCAATCCCATATTTAGAACCCTAGCAGAAAACTATTTGGGCGTAGATGCTCCTAAATTACACACAGCATTTTTTGACATTGAGGTAGATTTTGATCCAGAACGTGGATATGCGTCACCTGATGATCCATTTATGCCAATCACTGCCATATCAGTTCATCTACAGTGGTTGGACACATTGGTCACATTGGTTCTGCCTCCAAAAACACTGACAGTAGAACGAGCACAAGAGTTAGTCAAAGATTTTCCCAACACACACATCTTTGACAACGAAGGGGATATGTTAGAAACTTTTCTACAGTTAATTGAAGATGCGGATGTGTTAAGTGGATGGAACAGTGAAGGTTATGATATCCCTTATACCGTAAATCGTGTTACTAGAGTATTGAGCAAAGAAGATACTCGTAGATTTTGTCTTTGGAACCAATTCCCTAAAAAGAGAGAATATGAACGATTCGGCAGGACGGCAACAACCTATGACTTGGTGGGACGTGTCCATCTCGACAGTCTTGAACTCTACAGAAAATACACCTATGAAGAAAGACACACCTACAGATTGGATGCCATCGGTGAAATGGAAATCGGTGAACGTAAAACAGTCTATGAAGGCACACTGGATCAACTCTACAACAATGATTTTAGAAAGTTTATAGAATATAATAGACAGGACGTGGCCCTATTAGACAAGTTAGATAAGAAACTCAAGTTCCTTGATTTGGCCAATACCATTGCTCACGAAAACACTGTGCTACTACAGACCACACTAGGTGCCGTAGCAGTGACAGAACAGGCCATTATCAATGAAGCACATCATAGAGGCATGATTGTGCCCAGTCGTGCCAAGCGTGATGAACTAGGGGATACACAGGCAGCAGGTGCTTATGTGGCCTATCCCAAGAAGGGACTACACGATTGGATTGGATCAATGGACATTAATTCACTGTATCCGTCAGTGATTCGTGCTCTCAATATGGGTCCTGAAACAATCATAGGACAACTGCGTCAAGATTATACCAAGAATGAAATCGAAACCAAAATGGCACAGGGCAACAGTTTTGCCGCTGCCTGGGAAGGTCGTTTTGCCGCAATAGAGTATGACTTTGTTATGAATCAGGATCGTGCCAACGATATTACCATAGAATGGGAAAATGGTGAAACCAGCATTATGAGTGGTGCTGAAATCTATGAACTAATCTACAATTCAAATAAACCGTGGATGCTTAGTGCCAATGGCACTATCTTTACCTATGAAACAGAAGGTGTTATTCCAGGCCTACTAGAACGTTGGTATAAAGAACGTAAAGAAATGCAGGCTAAACTAAAGGATGCTATCAATGCTGGAAATAAAATTGAAGAGGAATACTGGGACAAACGACAGTTGGTTAAGAAAATTAACCTCAACAGTCTTTATGGTGCTATTCTTAATGCTGGCTGTAGGTTTTTTGATAAACGCATTGGTCAATCGACCACTCTTACCGGTAGAAGTATTGCCCGCCACATGGCTAGTAAGGTAAATGAAGTTATCACAGGAGAGTATGATCACGTTGGTAAAAGCATCATCTACGGTGATACTGACTCCTGCTACTTTTCAGCATACACTACATTGAAACTTGATATTGATAAAAAATTAATACCCTGGGATAGGGATGTAGTTATTCAACTCTATAATCAGGTCGCTGACACAGTCAATAAGACATTCCCAGACTTCATGCAGGATGCTTTTCATTGTCCCAAGAGCAGAGGGGAAGTTATCAAGGCAGGACGTGAGATCGTAGCAAGTAAAGGTCTATTCATTACCAAGAAGCGTTATGCTGTTCTTTACTATGACAAAGAAGGCAAACGATTAGACGTTGATGGCAAGCCGGGCAAGATCAAGGCCATGGGTCTAGATCTAAAACGCTCAGATACCCCTGAATTCATGCAGGACTTTTTAAGTGAAGTATTAGAAAAGGTTCTAAATGGAGGAGAGGAAAAAGAAATCCTGGAAATGATCACAGAATTTAGGACAGAATTCAAGGCCCGACCAGGTTGGGAGAAAGGTAGTCCCAAACGTGCCAATAATATCACAGAATACGAAGAGAAAGAACGCAAACAAGGCAAGGCCAACTTACCAGGCCATGTTCGTGCTAGTATCAATTGGAACACATTACGTAGAATGAATGGGGACAAGTATTCCATGCAGATCGTAGATGGTATGAAGGTCATTGTATGTAAATTAAAAGACAATGCTCTAGGGTATACTTCAGTGGCCTACCCAACTGATGAATTACGATTGCCTCGATGGTTTCAAGACCTACCATTTGATCATAGCGAGATGGAGGCAACTATCATCAATAATAAACTAGATAATCTTATCGGTGTGCTAGAGTGGGATTTAGAATCTACAACACAAAATAATGTTTTCAACAATTTGTTCAGTTTTCAATAATTCTATTGACTTTAGCACATTTTCTAAATATAATCAACAAAAGGAAAAATCATGCAAGACCTACTTAAAGACATTGTAAGTCACACTCACAATCTAGGATTTCTTGAACTAGTAAAAATTACAGGAACTGAAGAAAAAACACAAATTGACTCTATGTCAGACAATCGAACTGTGGTCATGTTCGCAGAAACACATATCCCAAATACAGATATGATTGGTGTTTTTGGTATGCCACAACTGAACAAATTAAAATTTCATCTCGACTGCCCAGAATATAAAGAAAATGCCACCATTGAAGTGGTTAGGGTCAATAAAAATAATGAAGACATTCCTGTAGGTCTTCATTTTAAAAATAAAGATGGTGACTTTCAAAACGATTATCGTTTCATGAACAGTCAAATAATTAACGACAAGATCAAAAGTGTTGCATTTCGTGGTGTAAAATGGCATGTTGAACTTAGTCCTAGTGTTCAAAACGTACAACGATTTCAATATCAGGCTGCGGCTAATACCGAACATGAAACTTTTGTTGCTAAAACTGATAAAGACAAGTTGATCTTTACATTCGGTGATGCTTCTACACACGGCGGTGAATTTGTATTTGCTACAGGGGTCTCTGGAAAACTTACTAAAGCTTGGGCTTGGCCTGTAGCACCAATTCTTGCAATACTTAAAATTGCAGATGTTAATAACACTATGATGAGTTTTAGTGACGAGGGAGCTTTGCAAATTACATTAGATAGCGGATTAGCTATCTACAAATATATCATCCCTGCAAAAACATAATAGAGAAACGATGAAGAAACCACCAGTTAACCTAACGCCACTACAAAAAGATTATGCTGTGTTCCTTCCGGCTATCTCGTCGTTCTACAGCACCTATATAGCCAAACAACGACTAGAAGAGTTTGTTCCAAAAGATCGTATTCCCGCAGGATTTGATCGTGGCATTGAAGGTATGAACTTTCTCAATCCCGAGGAAGGATACTTTACCTACAAGTATGCACTATATTCAGCAGGACATGCTCAACTGGATCTACAAAAAAGTCTTGTTCAAGAATCAATGATACAACAGCGTGACCGCAACGCCACAATGATCCTAGGTGACTCAGGTGGTTACCAGATTGGTAAAGGTGTCATTAAATTTGATTGGCAAGATTTTGAAGGACCTAAGGCTAATGCTGTGCGCCAACAAATTCTCGAATGGTTAGAAGTTACAGCAGATTGGTCTATGATGCTAGACGTTCCTACCTGGGCCTGCGATCATATTCACAGCCCAAAGACAGGACTCAAAACTGTAGAGGACTGCCTAGAAAAAACAAGATTCAACAATGAATACTTTCTAAAAAATCGTCTAGGTCAAACCAAGTTCCTCAATGTGCTACAAGGTTGGGATTGGGAATCTGCCGAAGATTGGTATAACGGAGTCAAGGAATATTCAGACCCCGCAGTATGGGGAGACAAGGCCGCAGAAGGTTGGGCTTTCGGTGGTGCTAATATGTGTAAGATGCATATCACACTGAAACGTCTTATGACCATGCGTGAAGATGGATTATTAACTAATAAAAACTGGATTCACTTCTTGGGCACTGCTCAATTAGATTGGAGTTGTTATCTTACCAGTATTCAAAGACAAATTAGGAAACATATCAATGAAGAAATTACCATATCTTTTGACTGCGCCTCACCGTTTATTGCAACAGCGCATGGACTCGTCTACACCAACGCACAACACACTACGAAACGTTGGAGCGTTATTATGGACAAAGCCCCAGACAACAAAGGTCTTGCAGGAAGCGACATCCCATTCCCCTTTGAATCAGAACTAGGACGCAGAATGACTATGGGAGATATTTGCCATTATGCTCCTGGTATGCTAAACAAGATCGGTAAAGAAGGTAAAACTTCTTGGGATAGTTTTTCATATGCTCTAATGATGGGTCATAATGTCTACTGCCATATTGTTGCTGTCCAACGTGCTCAACAATTAATGGACATTGAAGTTGCTAAAACTCAGGAAAAAATCAAATGGCAAGAATGGCGTAAACTCAATCAAAAGGATGCAGGCAGTGACGAGTATTCAGAATGGGTTCCGAGAAATGTTTTATATTTCAATAACTTCGTAGAAGATCTGTTTAATACCAAAACAAAACAAGAAGCATTTGATATGATTGATAAGGCATCTGCTTTCCTAAAAAGCCTCGAGGGTGCTAGACTACGTGGAGGTAATGATGAAAATGCTTTCAACAAATTGTTTGCTGTCGGTGAAGTTACTAGAGCAGACGAAATTGATCTAGAAAATCCCGAAGATGACTATCTTAGAGACCTTGAAAATCAACTTATAGGAAAATAAACTATGGCTATTTGGAAGATTCAAAATTATCACAAAAAAAACGCTGTTGAAAGACAGTTCTGGATAAAGGATGGTGTCACTGTCATAAAGGACGAAGGCTTTCGTTGGGGCTATTGGACCTGCGAAAGCGATGATAGGCCTGACATTGATTTAGATAATCCCGACGGCTATGAGCTTATGAGCACTGACTACGATTGGGAAATGGATTCTATGGATGACGGCTGTTGGGTCGATTGGGAATGGCCCGATGACATGGATGAAGAAGAACGAGAACGTATTAAGGCACTATGGGAAGAAGATTGGTACGAAGGTATGGAAGGCGATGGTTGGGTCAATGACGAAACAGAGCATTGGATCTACGGACCTATCCTACTTAAGAACGAAGATACAGAGGAAGAATTTCATAATGAAAAATGATGGATTTAAGGCTTATACATGGTGTCTAAATGAAACTATAACAAACGAAGCTTGGGCATGGAGTCAAATGTTTAGTGAAAATGAATGTAAGCTTATTATTGAATTAGGTAAAAAATTACCGTTAGAAGACTCACGAATCGGTCTAAATGACACTCAAATAGTCGATCATAGCGTTAGAAATTCTAAGGTAGGTTTTTTTCACATAAACGATGAAACTACCTGGATCTTTCAACGTGTTACTCAGGCTGTTAATAAAACGAATAATGATTATTTTCAATATGATTTACAAGATATAGAAACAATTCAATTTTCGGAATATTCAGATCAATGTAAAGGATTTTATGATAAGCATATAGATATGATGACTAAGTCTTTTAGACTAAGAAAATTAAGTCTAACAGTCCAGTTGAGTGACCCAGAAACCTACGAAGGAGGAGATCTTGTTATTCATCAATCTGCTCACCCTATGTACACAACAAAAGCCCAAGGATTAGGAATTTTTTTTCCAAGTTGGTCTTTACACGAAGTAACACCTGTAACGAAAGGCATAAGATATTCTCTTGTTTCTTGGATAGTCGGACCAAAATTTAAATAATTAAAAGGATTTTTAAAATGTATGATTGGACATACGAATCTAAGCAAGTACAGCACTATTATAGAAAACTAGATGGAAAAATTTTAGGTACTGTTTGGCAATATATTAATAATAATATTGTATGGGTATCAAAAATTTTAGATGATGAATTTCCATTTACAAATCAAAGCGAGAAATTCCTAGGACATTATGTTAGTCAAGATTCGGCAAAAAAATCAGTTGAAAAATTTTGGCAAATACAGGATAATACATTAACTGATGATTCACAAATTAAAGGAATAATAGATGCCTCGTAAAAAGAAAGAAAATAAAATAGAAGTGTTTGTGGACGGCCACGGTGATGTTTTTGAAATTCCTAAAGAAAAAGCACAATCTTGGCGTGATTCAGTAAAACAAGGAAAACCGTTAACTGATCAAGAATTATCTCGGATAGAATCAAGACCTGTTCAACAATTTGAAATCGATTGGAACAAGATCGCTGCAAATGTTCGTGAAGCAGCGGAAATGGTGAAAATAAATTATCCTAGAGACGACGGTCCTTTGACCAAAAATCAAATTAAACAAATTAAAGAAACCGCACCAAAACGTGGACGTAAGGCCAAATGAAAAGGGACTATGAATCCGGAAATGACGAGAGTCCTATGTTCTTCTTAGGCAATGAGATCGAACATACTCCGGCGTATGGATTAAAAACTTTATTTGTTGTTGGCCTTCAGCATGTAGATGACGTAACTAAACATTTACACGGAGTTGAACATATTTTCTTTGGTGCTAATCACAGTTATAACCCTAGTATTCCAGAAGAACACTTTGCTTGGGAAGAAATGATTTATTACTTTTTAAAGAAAGATTATCTTTGTAGTTTAGATATTCCAATCAATCAAGTAGAAGAATTCAACGATGGCGTGTTATGTGAATTCAATAACTTTATTCCACAGATTAGAGTCCCAATTCCATATGTAAAATTATGGAACTATAATACTATGGTTAAGATCGACGACAAGGGTTTTAATATTTCAAATCCCGGCGTCTGGACTCATAGTCTGCATAAATTAATGAATAGAGAAAACTTTACAAGTTGGGACAGATACAAAAACGATAAGGTGATTAAATGATTAATACTAAAATAAGTAAAGCAGCAGTTCAAACTTCAAACGAAGACAGGTTTTTTAAACTTCTAGAGAGTATGGATTGGAAATTGTGGGAAATCTACTTAATGCTCAAGGACTTTAAAGAAGCAGAATTTATTTCAAAAAAAGTAGATACTACAGGTAAAAAACCAACAGCTTCTGTTGAAAAACCAACAACAAGTACAGAAAGATCCAAAAAAAAGTTTATTGACAAAGTAGAATAATACTTGACAAACACTAAATTCTCCTATATACTCACTAAATAAGGTGTTCTAATATAGGAGAATCAAATGCCCACAACCTTCCTTGTGAGCGATACACATTTTGGTCACGAAAAAACCTGTACCGTATTCAAACGGGCCGATGGTTCACCACTCCGTCCCTTCAAAGACGCAGAGGAAATGGACGAAGAAATGATTAAAAGGTGGAATGATCGTGTTCGCCCCAAGGACAAGGTATATCATCTTGGAGATGTCGTAATCAATCGTAAATTCCTCAGTGTGCTTGGTAGGCTTAATGGTGACAAGGTGTTGATCCGTGGTAATCACGATATATTCAAACTTGAGGACTACACCCCATACTTTAGAGATATTCGTGGATGCCATGTTATGAACGGAATGATTTTTACTCATATTCCAGTTCATGAAGAAAGTCTTGGCCGTTTTGGTACTAATGTTCATGGTCATCTTCATTATAATCGTGTTATGCGTATGGACACTTACCTAAGCAAGTCTGTAGTAGATGTAAGATACCATTGTGTCTGTGTGGAACAGACCGACTTTGCTCCAATTACACTGGAAGAAGTCAATGAAAGGATCGTAAAGGAAGGTGGTCACATTGGGTTTCGTAATGGTAATGGTGCTTTAGAAGTCTCCTAAGGAGGTTATTATGAAGATAAAAATTGGCCCTTATAAAAATTGGATTGGTCCATATCAAATCGTAGATGCCCTATTCTTTTGGCATGAGCGTTATCCCAGCGATGAACTTGAACAACGTTGGGATTATCGCCTACATGATAAGTTATCAGACTGGTTGGCATCTACTTGGGTAATGGATTTTTGTGAGTGGGTTCAAAGCAAAAGACCACGTAATATCAAAATCCACATCGACAAGTGGGATACTTGGTCAATGGATCATACCTTGGCCATGATTGTAGTTCCCATGCTCAAACAACTACAGGCAACCAAACACGGTGCTCCGTTTGTTGATGATGAGGATGTTCCCGATGATCTCAAATCTTCAGCGGCACCTCCAAAAGAAAATGATTATGATGTAGATGAAAATCATTTTAAGCGTTGGGATTGGGTGATGGATGAATTAATCTGGACATTTGAACAATGTGCGATGGACGATAGTACTGATCAATTTTTCACATATCCTACTGGAAAGTTTGATAAGTTTGAAGATAGAATTGCTGCTATTAAGGTAGATCGTGAAGGATTGGATGCTCACACAGCACGTATTAAAAATGGATTGCGACTATTTGGCAAATATTATCGTGGATTATGGGATTAACAATGAATTCTAGCAAAGACCGTAATACCTTTCAAAAGTTTAAATATTTGGAACGCAAGGCTCAGGAAGGTAAGACTCCTGAAAATGATGAGGCAGTCAAGGCCCATGTAGATTTATTTGATTTTGAAGATCATGAACGCAAACTGAGAGAGTCCAGTGAGAAGTGGCGAGAAAACAACATGGAATATGATCTACGATCTAGTCCATGGATCTGTCAAAAAGCCAAAGACAGCAAGGCCTATGCTCAGAATCTTTATGCGGCCATGTGTAATAACTCGTTTCAAAAATTGGCAGTCATGCCCATACTGAAAGATCTACGTTGGAGTTGTTCATGGCGATATGCTGGTGGTATTGTGGCAGATATGATTGAACATGGAGACTACATTGATTGGTATTGTAGTGGTATTAAAAACGATCTAACCCAAGAAGACCTAGATAAAATGAATTCTCAGGAACTAGAAGACTATGAGAATATCTATAAAAAATATGTTAGAGAAAGTCATATCACGGAAGAAATTCGCCGTGACCTTCAACTGCTTGGTTGGGTGCCCATAGATGAGGACGATTAAATCTATTCACCTGTCTTTGGGCTCATGGGCCAAACTTCACACACAATTGGCTAGAGATAATCCACCCAGCGTGATTCTTATCAGAGAAAAAATGCGTGAGGTATTGGGTTTTACTGCTAGAAACCACTATTATTGGGATCCCGGAATGGTTAATAAGAATGAATACATTATCCTTGATTTTTTTGATGAGAAGAAAAAGACTATGTTTTTGTTAAAATATAGCCACATTCTTGAAAAAAACTTGCGAAAATCTTAATTTTTCTGTATAATTTAAACACTTTTACACCAATGAGGAAATTATGAATCTAAAAGACTTTATGGAAGTTGTAGAATATCGTATCACCGAAGGCAGTGAATACCTTTGGCATTGTTTTGATGAAAATGCCTATACCCTAACTGCTTGGAACGAAGATTACGAAGGTTGGAGTTTCAACGTGACCTTCAGCACCAAGACTCAAGAAGTCTTTGTGGTAGAAGCCTGTGACTACAAAAGACGACGTGCCTATAGGTTTTTCAATCCTGACCACAAAGAGGCCTACTTTGCCTATGCTCGTAAACATAATAAGGAACATATGAACCAAGCCTGGGATAACATTGATTTTGTAGATTTAGAACAGGAACAAGATTGGCTAGATAAGGCTCGTAGTATTGTTGCTGACAAGGACTATGATACTCGTGTTAGCGTGCCTTTGGACTTGTCAGATGATGAGATCTTCACCCTTATGAAAATGGCACATGACCGCGACATCACTCTAAACAAATTAGTAGAAGATGTTCTTTGGGAAGTAGTTCGTAAACATGAAAAAGAGACTGTTGACAAACTCGAGGTTTGATATGACCCTGCCTGATGAAAGATATAGAAGTTTGATAGAAACAAGAAAGTTCTTAGTTTCACTATTGGTTCCCAGTATTACTCCAAAAGTTCCTAGAAAAATAAGGGAACAGGCAAGAGCATTACTTAAACATTATCCTACAAATTATTTCATAGATGATCTATGTGTTAAATTGCCCAAGGACTATGCCAAAGAAATGGAACCACTGTATCGTATGGTCAAGATATATGAGCAGGATAAACAAGATTCTAATGTTCAATAAAACGTGAATTGGTAATATGAAGTTTCGTCCTCAAGATTTTATCATAACATATCATTTTCGTGGTTTAAGGCCCAGGGGCCAATATAATTGGATACCTAGAATGAGTTGGAATAATAAAAACTATTTACTAAAGGTCTGGAGTGTGCTACACTATAGAAGCACCCATGCTCCTAACCCAATAAAACAAAAATGGCACATAACCGCTGAAAAGTTTCAACATAGACATAAAAGAATACTATGAGCGAAACATTCTATAAAAAAGTCGGCCGTAGATATAAGCCTGTCTATGAGTATGATCCCATATTCGCTGAGGGTCTTCCATTGGGATCTCACTTGATACATGTTCGCCCTAACGGTCAAAGTTACCGTTATCATGTAGATCCAGAAACGGCGGCCATGACGGCGGCCAGTATCCATGCCAAAGAAATTCTTGTCACTGCTCTAAACAAGGCGGTATCACTGAAACCCAAAAGTAATCCAATCACTGAAGAACAGAGGGAAGCGTGGAATAAGTTTATCAATGTCATGGGTGAAGACGGTCGTGTGCTACTGGGTGTAAGTATGGATGACATTGCCGAAGAAGCAGTAAAGGCCCTACAATCTGAAACAGAAAAGTTATTAAATAATCCAACAGTCCGTAAATCATACGATCATTTTATGACTGTGACCAAACTCAGTAAGGAGGCATAATGCGACTCTTACCCATTAGTCATTTTTTTCCAAGTTTAACACATAGATATGATTATATGGTATTCGCACAGGATACTCTGGTCAATGACACTGGCTCAGTTTCAGTTAATAAGAGTTATCGAGAATGAGCATCTCAGCAATGAAGCAGGCGCTAGAGGCGTTGGAATTGAATCTGCCCATCATTGAAGACTATGGCGACAAAGAACAATTTAACCGCCAACATAACGCAATTGCCAGCCTTTACGATGCCCTAGGCCAAACCATAGAGCAGGCTGAGAAGCAGGAGCCGGTGGCGCGGGTTTGTTACGGCCACTTTACACTCACACAGACCAATGTAGGCATCGGCGAACAAGGAATGCAGGCCTACGAGGAGGCTAAAAAGCGTGGATGGGTATGCGACGAAGCAATCCCAGCAAAGGGAAAGAAGATATGAACGAACGAATTAGAGAACTTGCTACTAAGGCTAGATTATTAACTGGTTGGCCGGTCGGTGAGGTAGAATATCAAAAGTTCGCCCTGTTGATTGTTCGGGAATGTTTGTATTGTTGCGATAGAGTAATTAGTGATCCAGTCTCTGGAGCCAGAGAAAAATTTGATACTTTCGAACAGGGCGGATTACATTGTATAGAAGAAATCAAACAACATTTCGGAGTTGAAGAATGATTGATTACTTCCAAGCACTGAAAGAAATGCACCAAGGTCGTGTGGTCAAGTATGTGGGCACGGTAAATGGCAATGTATGGTCAGATAATGGTGCCAGTTTCTGTATGTGTCGTGGTTGTATCTTTCTTTTTGATGCGGGCGTAATCAAGTGGAACAAGTTAGGCTATATGGTCTACGATCCAGACTTTCGTTATGAACTCACAGGTGAAACCGTTGATCCCAGAGCCTGGAAACCAGAAAAGAAAACGGACCGTAAAGAGATTAAATCAAAGTTAGGCTACAGCCGCATAGGAAGGAATAATGTATGAGTAAGATACCAATGTTAGAACGGTTCGCCGCTCAAAGTCTTGTTGAACACGAAGGTGAATTGATTTTTAGTAAAGAAAAGTTCGCCGAGTTGATTGTTAGGGAATGTGTCGAAGTATGTGGTTCTGTTGCGGCAGTTAGAGCAGGATATCACGATGCAGATGGTAGAGATACCGCTGATTCGTGTGGCGACCAGATTAAAGAACATTTCGGAGTTGAATGATGAACGAACGAATTCGACTACTTGCTGAACAGGCTGGAATAAACATAGACTCTTTTCAATTTTCTGGGACTCCAATCAAACACATAGTTGATGAACCCTCATTGGAAAAGTTCGCCCTGTTGATTATCAAGGATTGCTTGGACCAATGCTATTATCGTGGTATGAACGACGAACGATATGCTGGCCAGTTGAAAGCCGCAGCATATATTGAAGAACATTTTGGAGTTGAATGATGAACGAACGAATTAGAGAATGTTGGCTCAAAGCCGCAAGAGAAGATTCTAGCGAGACTTGGGATACACAAGAACAGTTCATTGAACGATTCGCCGAGTTGATTGTTCGGGAATG
>Ga0214917_10000804_pt1 | contig 40869 bp, 35 predicted proteins | sample LL_1208_BB_MetaG_FD_177983 | JGI IMG/M metagenome (GOLD analysis project Ga0214917, IMG submission 177983) | Freshwater microbial communities from Lake Lanier, Atlanta, Georgia, United States - LL_1208_BB | ecosystem: Environmental > Aquatic > Freshwater > Lake | place: USA: Georgia | collected... | reverse complement strand
CAAAGGCCGCGACCTTACCCCGCCAGCATAGTCTTCAGCAACTCGTTCACCGCCGCCGGGTTCCCCTTGCCCGCCATCGCCTTCATCACCTGCCCCACAAAGAAGCCAAAGAGCTTTTCCTTGCCCGAGCGGTATTCCGCCAGTTTGTCGGCATTGGCCTCCATCACGGCGCGGATGGCGGCTTCGATGGCGCCGGTATCGGTCACCTGTTTGAGGCCACGGGTCTCGACAATGGCACCTGGTGCGCCCTCGCCGGCCAGCATGTGCTCGAAGACCTGTTTGGCGATGGTGCCGGAGAGCGTCTTGTCGGCAATCAGGTCGAGCAATTCGCCCATGTGTTCGGCGCTGACCGGCGGGTCGGCGATGTCGCGCTTGAGGCGGTTGAGGGCGGCAAAGTAATCGCCGGTGAGCCAATTGGCGGCCAGCTTGGCGTCGCGGCCGCGGGCCATGGTCTCGAAGAAGACCGCCGTCTCACGGTCGAGTGTCAGCACATGCGCGTCATAAGGGGTGAGGCCCATGGCGACGTAGCGGGCGCGGCGGGCGTCGGGCAGTTCGGGCAGGCTGGCCTTGAGTTGCTCCACCCAGCCGGCATCGAGCACCAGGGGGGGGAGGTCGGGGTCGGGGAAGTATCGGTAATCATGCGCGTCTTCTTTTGAGCGCATGGAGCGGGTGACGCCGCGGGCGGTGTCGAAGAGGCGGGTTTCCTGATGGACTTCCTCGCCCGATTCCCAGACTTCGATTTGGCGTCGCGCTTCGACCTCGACGGCCTGCATGACGAATTTGACCGAGTTGACGTTCTTGATTTCGCAGCGGGTGCGGAAGCCCTCGCCGGGTTTGCGGACGGAGACATTGACGTCGGCGCGCATCGAGCCCTCGTCCATATTGCCATCGCAGGTGCCGAGATAGCGCAGGATTTGCCGCAGTTTGGCGACATAGGCGCCGGCCTCTTCGGGGCTGCGCATATCGGGTTCGGAGACGATCTCCATCAGCGCCACGCCGGAGCGGTTGAGGTCGATGAAGGATTTGCTCGGGTGCTGGTCGTGCTGCGACTTGCCGGCATCCTGTTCGAGATGCAGGCGGGTGATGCCGATGATTTTCTTCGTGCCATCATCGAGGGTGATCTCGATCTCGCCGGTGCCCACGATGGGGTGGGCGAATTGGCTGATCTGATAGCCCTGGGGGAGGTCGGCGTAGAAGTAATTCTTCCGGTCAAAGCGCGACCAGAGGTTGATCTGGGCGTTGAGGCCGAGGCCGGTGCGCACGGCCTGGGCCACACATTCGGCGTTGATGGAGGGCAGCATGCCGGGGAAGCCGGCATCGATGAAAGACACCTGGCTATTGGGCGAGGCACCGAAGGCGGTGGCCGCGCCCGAGAAGAGTTTGGCTTGTGACGTCACCTGGGCATGGACTTCCAGGCCGATGACGAGTTCCCAGTCTCCGATCATATAGGTCATGCGATCACCCCTGGACGTGCCGAAAAGCCGGCCGCGCGCTCCACCGCGCCGGCCACTGCGAAAACGCCTTCCTCATCAAAGGGCCGGCCGATGATTTGCAGGCCGAGCGGCAGGCCCTGGCCATCCAGCCCCGCCGGCACCGCCATGCCGGGCAGGCCGGCGAGATTGGCGGTCACGGTGAAGATGTCGTTCAGATACATCGCCACAGGGTCGTCCTGCTTTTCATCCAGACCGAAGGCGGCGGAGGGGGTGGCGGGCGTCAGCAGCGCGTCGCATTGCTGCCAGGCCAGGTCGAAATCGCGCTTGATCAGGGCACGAACCTGCTGCGCCTTGAGGTAATAGGCGTCGTAATAGCCAGCGCTCAGCACATAGGTGCCGATCATGATGCGGCGCTTCACCTCGGCGCCGAAGCCGGCGGCGCGGGTTTTTTCGTAGAGTTCCGTGAGGTCCGACCCGGCCACCCGGGCGCCGAAGCGCACGCCATCATAGCGCGCGAGGTTGGAGGAGGCCTCGGCCGGCGCCACGATATAATAGGTGGGCAGCGCGTATTTGGTGTGGGGCAGCGAGACATCGACGATGCTCGCCCCCGCATCGCGCAGCCAGGCGATGCCCTGCTGCCAGAGCGCCTCGATCTCGGCCGGCATGCCGGCCATGCGGTATTCCCGCGGGATGCCAATGCGCATGCCGCGCACGCCACGGCCCACGGCGGCGGCGAAATCGGGCACCACCATCTCGACGCTGGTGCTGTCCTGCGGGTCGAAGCCGCTCATGGAGCGCAGCAGCACGGCGCAGTCCATCACATCGCGGGCGATTGGCCCGGCCTGGTCGAGCGATGAGGCGAAGGCGACCACGCCGAAGCGCGAGCAGCGGCCATAGGTCGGCTTGATGCCGGCCACGCCGCAAAACGCTGCGGGCTGGCGGATGGAGCCGCCGGTATCGGTGGCTGTGGCACCGAGTGCGATGCGCGCCGCCACCGCGGCGGCCGAACCGCCCGAGGAGCCGCCGGGCACCAGACGGGTATCGGGGTCATTGCGGCGCGACCAGGGGTTTTCCACCGGCCCGAAGGCCGAGGTGGCGTTGGACGACCCCATGGCGAATTCATCGAGGTTCAGCTTGCCCAGAAACACCGCGCCATCGCGCAGCAATTGCCGGGTGATGGTGCTCTCATAGGGCGGGGTGAAATCGCCCAGGATGCGGCTGGCCGCCGTGGTGCGGGTGCCTGCCGTGCAGAATAAATCCTTGATGCCGAGGGGAATGCCCTCGAGCGGCCCGCCATGGCCGGCCGCCAATTTCTGGTCGGCGGCATCGGCGGCGGTGAGCGCGGCTTCGGCGGTGACGGTGATGTATGCGTTCAGGCGCGGATTGAGGGCGGCGATGGCATCCAGATAGGCCTGGGTTAGCTCGCGCGCAGAAATTTGCCGGGCATCGAGTGCCAGGCGGGCCTGGGCGAGGGAAAGGTCGGTCGGGCGCATTATTCGACCACCTTCGGCACGCCGAAATACTCGCCCTCGCGGTCCGGCGCATTGGCCAGGATGGCCTCGGCCTGGCCGCCATCGCTCACCACATCATCACGCCAGCGCAAAGCCGTGGCCCCGCCGCCGGCCATGGGCTCGACGCCCGTGGTATCGACCTCGGATAATTGCTCGATCCAGCCCAGGATGGCGTTGATTTCCCGCGCCAGGCCGGGCAGCGCCGCCGGCTCGACATGGATGCGGCTTAAAGTGGCGACGCGTTTGATGGTGGCGATATCCACGCTCATGACAGTGCGATGTCCTCAGGGCATAAGCTCAAGCATGGCCTTGTTCACCATGCTGCAACTGCGTGCAAGCCTGAAGCGCGATGCGCGAATTCTGGGGCTCGACCCTGGCTCGAAGACCATTGGCCTGGCGCTGAGCGATGTCTCGCTCATGCTGGCCTCGCCCTATGGGTCGATTGCGCGGGGAAAATTGGCGGGGAATGCGGCGGCGGTGGCGAAAATCGCTGCCAAAGAGGGGGTGGGCGGGCTGCTGGTGGGGCTGCCGCTGGGGATGGATGGCAGTTTTGGCCCGGCGGCCCAGGCGGCGAAGGATTGGGCCATGGCCATGGGCGGGGCCTGCGGCCTGCCGGTGGCTTTGTGGGATGAGCGGCTTTCCTCCAGCGCGGTGAACCGCATGCTGGTACAGGAGATGGATATGACCCGGGCGCGGCGGGCGCAGGTGGTGGATGCTGCAGCGGCGGCCTATACGCTGCAGGCCGCGCTGGATGCCACGCGGGCCTCTGAGCAGCCCTGAGGATTTCAGGCGGCGGCACCGCCTTCCTTCGTCGCCCGGCGCAGGCTAGGCTCGCACCTTGTGAGCTTCTCCTATCCCATCCTCCCCGGCGGCCATCTCCTTGCGATTGAGGGGCTTGAAGCGCCGCATATCGCAGCCCTTCTGGACCTGGCCGAGAGCTATGCCCTGCTCAACCGCCAGGGCAAGACCCAGCGCGACCTGCTGCGCGGGCGTACGCTGATCAACCTCTTCTTCGAGGACAGCACCCGCACCCGCACCAGTTTCGAGATCGCCGGCAAGCGGCTGGGCGCTGATGTCATCAATATGTCGGTGTCGAATTCGAGCGTGAACAAGGGTGAGACCCTGCTGGACACCGCCAGCACCCTCAACGCCATGAACACCGATTTGCTGGTGGTGCGCCACGGCCAATCCGGCGCGCCGGCGCTGCTGGCGCAGAAGGTGAGTGCCGCGGTGATCAATGCCGGTGATGGCACGCATGAACACCCCACCCAGGCGCTGCTCGATGCGCTGACGATTCGCCGCCACAAGGGTGATTTGCGCAATCTGGTGGTCGCCATTTGCGGCGATATCAGCCATTCCCGCGTGGCGCGCTCCAATATCCATTTGCTCAACACCATGGGGGCCGAGGTGCGGCTGGTGGCCCCGCCCACCTTGCTGCCGGCAGAGGTGGGGCGGCTGGGGGTGAGCGTGTTCCATGACATGCGCAAGGGCCTGGCGGGTGCGGATGTGGTGATGATGCTGCGGCTGCAGCGCGAGCGCATGGCGGCGGGCGGGCTGGTGCCGAGTGCGCGTGAATTTTTTCGGTTTTATGGCCTCGATGCCGAGAAGCTGAGCTTTGCCAAGCCCGATTCCATTGTGATGCATCCGGGGCCGATGAATCGCGGCATCGAGATCGACAGCGCCATCGCCGACCATCCGACGCGCTCGGTGATCGGCGAGCAGGTGGAGATGGGTGTGGCCCTTCGCATGGCGGTGCTGGATGTGCTGGCCCGTGGGCTGAGGCGCAACGGGTGAGCCTGCGCCCGGCCCGCGCTGACGAAGCCGAGGCCATGCGCTCCCTGGTTCGCGCCGCCTATGCCCATTACGTGCCCCGGATGGGCCGCGAACCGGCGCCGATGGGCGATGATTACGCCGCCCGAATCGCCGCCGGCCAGGCCTGGCTGCTGGAGCAGGACGGCGTGGCGATTGGCGCGCTGGTGCTGGAGGACACGGCAGAGGGGCTGCTGCTCGACAATATCGCCGTGGCTGAAGCCGCGCGTGGCAAGGGCCATGGCCGCGCCATGATCGGTTTTGCCGAGGCCGAGACCCTGCGGCGCGGCCAGAGCCGCCTTTGGCTCTATACCAACGAAAAAATGGTCGAGAATATCGCGCTCTATACGCGGCTGGGCTTTCGCGAGACGCATCGCGAGCAACAGGCTGGTTTTGCCCGGGTCTTCATGGAAAAGCTGCTGGCGGGGAAGACAGGCTAACCCTCCTGGTCAATAGGCTGCCGTCATGACACCTTACCGGCCATGATTCCCGCGCCGCTGCTCATCCACAATGCCCGGTTGATCGACCCCGCCTCGGGGCTCGATAGCCTGGGCGCGCTGTTGATCGAGAATGGCCGCATCGCCTCCTTGACCGGCGGTGCCGGCGATGGCGCCGAAAGGCTCGATGCCGGGGGGCAATGCCTCGCCCCGGGGCTGATCGATATGCGCGCTGCCCTGGGTGAGCCGGGGGCGGAGCATAGGGAGACCATTGCCTCCGCCGCACTGGCCGCAGCGGCGGGCGGCATCACCACCATCTGCGCCCTGCCCGATACCCAGCCGGTGCTCGATGACCCGGCTTTGGTCGAATTCATCGCCCGGCGCGGCGAGGCGACCGGTAGCCTGACCATCCTGCCCTATGCCGCCGCCACGCGCGGGCTCAAGGGCATGGAACTCTCCGAATTCGGCCTGCTGCGTGAGGCGGGGGCGGTGGCCTTCACCGATGGCGCCCATGCCATTGCCTCGGCGCGGACCATGCGCCTGGCCCTGAGCTACGCCCGCGCCTTTGGCACCTTCATTGTGCAGCATCCCGAGGAGCCGAGCCTGGCGCATGGCGCGGCCACGGAGGGCGAATTGGCCACCCGGCTGGGCCTGCCCGGCATTCCGATGGCGGCGGAGGCGATGATGGTGGCGCGCGATATCGCCCTGGCGCGGCTGAGCGGTGGGCATGTGCATTTTTCGCGTGTTTCCACCGCTGCGGCGCTGGGGTTGATCCGGGCTGCGAAGGCGGAGGGCCTTGCGGTGACCTGCGACACCGCGCCGCCCTATTTCGACCTGAACGAGAACGCCATCACCGGCTATCGCAGCTATGCCAAGCTCAGCCCACCGCTGCGGCCGGAGGAGGAGCGCCGCGCCGTGGTGGCGGGCCTGGCGGATGGCACGATCGATGCCATCGTCTCCGACCATCAGCCGCGCGATGCCGATGATAAGCGCCTGCCCTTCGCCCAGGCCGAGGCCGGTGGTGCGGGGCTGGCCACGCTGCTGGCGGTGACGCTGGCGCGGGTGCATGCGGGCGATATCGCCCTGCTGCCGGCGCTGGCCATGCTGACCTGCCGCCCCGCGGCGCTGCTGGGGATTGCGGCTGGGCGGCTCGCGGTTGGCGCCCCGGCGGATCTGATGCTGTTTGACCCGGACCGTGCCTGGCAGGTCAAGGATGGCCAATTGCCGGGCAAGGCGCAGAATTCCCCCTTTGATGGCCGCGCCCTCGAAGGCCGGGTGAGCGCCACTTTCAAAGCCGGCCGAAAGGTGTTTTCCGCATGATTCTTGAAGCCATCATGGCGGCAATTTTCGGGTTGCTGCTGGGCTCCATCCCCTTTGGCCTGCTGCTGACGCGCGCGGCGGGGCTGGGCGATATAAGGCAGATCGGTTCGGGCAATATCGGTGCCACCAATGTGCTGCGCACCGGCAATAAGGCGCTGGCCGCTGCCACCTTGCTGTTGGATGGGCTGAAGGGCCTGGTTGCGGTTTGGGCTGCCGGGGCGCTGCTGGGGCCGGGGCCGGATGTCGTTGCCGGCGTGGCGGCGGTGGTTGGGCATTGCTTTCCACCCTGGCTGGGTTTTCGCGGCGGCAAGGGCGTGGCCACGGCCTTGGGGGTGTTTCTGGCCCTGGCTTGGCCGGTCTTTGTGATCGCCATCGCGGTCTGGCTGGCCGTGGCGAAGATCTGGAAAATCTCCTCGCTGGGCGCGCTCTCGGCCATGGGGGTCTCGGTGATTGCCTCGGTGGTGCTCACCCCGGGGCCGGTGGGGATTGGCATTCTGGTCATCGCTGCCTTTGTGGCGATGCGGCACCAGGCGAATATCGAACGCTTGGTCAAAGGCACTGAGCCGCGGATCGGCGAGGGCAAATGAGCGAGGCGCTGGCCCGGCTTCGGCTGGCGCGCAGCGAGGGCGTGGGCCCGACCTATTATCGGAGGCTGCTGGAGCGGTTTGGCTCGGCCCGGGCCGCCATTGCCGCGCTGTCGCGCCATCCCGAGCGTTTTCGGGCTGCGTCAGAGGCCGATTGCGCCCGGGAAATGGCCGCCACCGCCGAGATGGGCGGGCGCTTCCTGTTTCTCGGCGCGCCCGATTATCCTCCGCTGATGGCGCTGCTGCCCGATGCGCCGCCGGTGCTCCTCACCCTGGGCGACCACGCGGCACTGGCGCCGCGGGCGGTGGCCATTGTCGGCGCGCGCAACGCCTCTGCCGCTGGGCGCCGGGTGGCTGAGGATTTGGCCGATGAGCTGGCGGGCAAGGGGATTGTGGTGATCTCGGGCATGGCGCGCGGCATTGACGCCGCCGCGCATCAGGGCGCGCTCAACGCCAAGGGGCGGACCATTGCCGCCATCGCCGGTGGGCTGGATGTCGCCTATCCGCCGGAGAACGCCATGTTGCAGGCGCGTATTGCCGATCAGGGCGGGTTGTTGATCACCGAGGCGCCGCTGGGCACCGCACCGCAGGCCCGGCACTTCCCCCGCCGCAACCGTATTATTGCCGGCCTCGCACTGGGCGTGGTGGTGGTGGAGGCGATGGAAAAATCGGGCACGCTGATCACGGCGCGACTCGCGCTCGATTATGGCCGTGAGCTGTATGCCGTGCCCGGCAGCCCGGCCGATCCGCGCGCGCGTGGCTCCAATGACCTCATCCGCCAGGGCGCGCATTTATGTGAACATGCAGCCGATGTGCTGGAATTTTTGCCCCAGGCACCGGCAGCGGCGCCGCTGTTTCGGCCCCGGCCCAAACCGGCAGAACACCCCGAGCCGCCGCCCGAAGCGCCGGAAGAGGCCGGTTCGGATGCCGCTCAAGTGCTTGAATTGCTTAGCACGGCACCAATCTCTGTTGACGAGCTAGCCCGGCGCTGCCAGCTATCTGCCCCAAGCCTGCGCGCCATCCTGTTCGATTTCGAGTTGGAGGGGCGCGTCCAAACCCTGCCGGGTGACCGGGTGGCGCTCTCCTGACGGGGCCGCCCGAGCCCCTTTCTGGAATGCCGATGCCCGACGTCCTCGTCGTCGAAAGCCCTGCCAAGGCCAAGACCATCAACAAGTATCTGGGTGATGGTTTCACCGTGCTGGCCAGTTTCGGCCATGTGCGCGACCTGCCGCCCAAGGATGGCTCCGTCCGCCCGGACGAGGATTTCGCCATGGATTGGGAGGCCGATGAACGCGGCCAGAAGCAGGTGCGCGCCATCGCCTCGGCGCTGCGCGGCGCCAAGCGCCTCTACCTCGCCACTGACCCTGACCGCGAGGGTGAGGCGATTTCGTGGCATGTGAAGGATATGCTGGCCCGGGCGGGCGCGCTGAAGGGCGTGCAGGTCAGCCGCATCACCTTCAATGAGATCACCAAGCGCGCCGTACAATTCGCCGTGGCCCATCCGCGTGAGCTCGATACGCCGCTGATCGAGGCCTATCTGGCGCGGCGCGCGCTGGATTATCTGGTGGGGTTTTCGCTCTCGCCCGTGCTGTGGCGCAAGCTGCCGGGCAGCCGCTCGGCCGGGCGGGTGCAGAGTGTCGCGCTGCGGCTGATCTGCGAGCGCGAGGCCGAGATCGAGGTGTTCAAGGCGCGGGAATATTGGACGGTGGAGGGGCGCTTTCTCACCGCCATCGGCGCCCCCTTCCCGGCCCGGCTGACGCATCACGAGGGCAAGAAGCTTGACCAGTTTGACCTCAATACCGAGGCGCTGGCCGAGGCGGCGAAGCGCGCGGTGGAGGCTGCGAGTTTCTCCGTGGGCTCGGTCGAGAAGAAGCGCAGCCGGCGCAACCCGCCGCCACCCTTCACCACCTCCACCCTGCAGCAAGAAGCCTCGCGCAAGCTGGGCATGGGGGCGCAGGCCACCATGCGTCTGGCGCAGCAGCTTTATGAGGGTGTGGAGATTGCCGGCGAGACGGTGGGCCTCATCACCTATATGCGAACCGATGGCGTGCAGATGTCGCGCGATGCGATGATGGCCATTCGTGACCATGTGAAGAGCGAATTCGGGCCGGATTACCTGCCAGGCGCCGCGCGTGAATACGCGACAAAGGCCAAGAATGCGCAGGAGGCGCATGAGGCGGTGCGCCCCACCGATGTGGGGCTGCGCCCGCAAGATGCGGCGCAGTATATCTCGGGGCCGCAGCTGCGGCTTTATGAGCTGATCTGGAAGCGCGCGGTGGCCAGCCAGATGCAGAGTGCGGAGTTGGACCAGACCGTGGTCGAGCTGGTTGAGCCCAGCGGCAAGACGCGGCTGCGCGCCAATGGCAGCGTCATCGCCTTTGATGGTTTCCTCAAACTCTACCGCGAGGATATCGATGACAGCGAGGCCGACCGCCGCGCCGGCGTTGCGGCCCCGCCCAGTGCCGAGGAGGATGACAACCGCACTCTGCCGCCCATGCGCCAGGGCGAGGCGGTCAAGACCCGCGATGTCAGCACCACCCAGCACTTCACCCAGCCGCCGCCGCGCTATTCGGAGGCCAGCCTGGTCAAGCGCATGGAAGAGCTGGGGATAGGCCGGCCCTCCACCTATGCCTCCATCCTGCAGGTGCTGCAGGATCGTGAATATGTGAAGCTGGACAAGCGCCGCTTCGTGCCCGAGGACCGTGGCCGGCTGGTCACCGCCTTTCTGGTCAGTTTTTTCGAGCGCTATGTTGACCCCGGCTTTACCTCGGGGCTGGAAGAGCAGCTCGACGATATCTCCGGCGGCCGGGCGGAATGGCGCGCGGTGATGCGCGCCTTCTGGGAGCATTTTTCCAAGGCCATCGAGGCGACCAAGGAGCTGAAGATCTCCGAGGTGATCGATCGGCTTGACGAGGATCTGGGGCCGCATTTCTTCCCCGCCGCCGATGATGGCAAGGACCCCCGGCTCTGCCCCGCCTGTTCGGCCGGCCGGCTGGGGCTGCGGCTGGGGCGCACGGGGGCCTTTATTGGCTGCTCGAATTACCCGGAATGCCGCTACACAAGGCCGCTGGCGGTGCCGGGGGCCGAGGGCGAGGGCGGCGGTGGTGATTTTGCCGATGGCCAGCGCAACCTGGGCGTGGACCCGATCTCCGGCAAGGAGATCACCATGCGGCGCGGACCCTATGGCATTTACGTCCAACTGGGCGAGCCGGGCACCGATGAGAAGGGCAAGCCGACAAAACCGCGCCGGGCCAGCCTGCTGCGCGGGATGGACCCCGAGGGCATCACGCTCGAGCGCGCGCTGGCGCTGCTCTCCATGCCGCGCATCGTGGGTCTGCACCCGGAAAAGGGCGAGGAGATCATGGCCCATCTCGGCCGCTTTGGGCCCTATATCACCATGGGCGCGCTGTCGAAGACGCTCGATAAGGATGATGATGTGCTGAGCCTGGGCCTCAACCGTGCGGTGGCGCTGCTGGCCGATGCCAAGCCGCGCGGCCTGGTGGTGGGCATGCACCCCAAGGATGGCGAGAAGGTGGAGGTGCGGCGCGGCCGCTTTGGCCCCTTCCTGATGCATGGCAAGCGCGTGGCCAATCTGCCGCGCGGCACCGAGATGGAGGCCGTGACCTTGGATGAGGCGGTGAGCCTGCTGGCCGAGAAGGGCAAGGAATTGCCGCCGCTGAAGGGTGCCAAGGGCAAGGCGGCGAAAGCCAAGCCCGCCCGCGCCAAGCCGGTGGCCGAGGATGCGGAGGCGAAAGCCCCCGCCAAGAAAGCCGCCCCCAAGAAGGCCCCGGCGAAAAAGGCCCCGGCGAAAAAGCCCGCGGCGCGAAAGGCGCCCGCGACAACAAAAGCGGCAAAGGCGTGAAGCGCCCGGGGCCGCCGCCAAAGGGCAAGAAACCCTATACCGGCACCAAGCCGGCCAAGGGCCAGGAGCGCGACCCGCATGCCGGGCGCCGCAAGAAGACCGGCAGCACCGGCTATCCCCGCCCGCCGGAGGAGGCCGCCCAGGCCCGCGCCGCAGCACCCGAGGCCAAGCCGGCCCGCCCACCGCGCGACCGGCGCGAGACCGGCTTTGAGACGGTGCAAAAGCCGATACCCGTCCGGGGCCGCAAGGCCGCCATCGCCGCCGCCGCTGAGGCCCCGCGCGCGCCGCGGCCCGCCAAGGCCCGGCCACCACGCCCGGTGCGCGAGACGCTCAGGGTGGTGGAGGATACCCATGCCCCCGCGCCGCTGCCGCCACCGCAAAAACCCTCGCGCAGCCAGCGCCGGGGCGAGACCGGCGGGGCCGAGCCAAGGCCGCTGCCCAGCATTGCGCAATTGCAGGTCTTTCTGGGCGGCGCCCGCGCCAAGGTGGGCCGCAATGAGATCGCCCGGCATTTCGGCCTGACCAGCGAACAGCGCCCGGCCTTGCGGGCGCTACTGGCCAGCATGCAGGAGGCCGGCATCGCCGCCCCCGCCGGCAAGCGCCGCCCGGCCAACCCCGAAGGCCGACCAGTGGGTCGACCCGAGGCGAAACCCAACACCCGCTCAGGCGGGCGCCCAGAGGGAAGCCCAGAGGGGCGGCCAGGTGGGCGGCATGAGGGGCGGCCAGAGGGGCGGCCAGAGGGGCGGCATGAGGGGCGTCACGAGGCCCTGCCGGAGATGCTGCCGGTGGAGGTGTTCGGCACCGATGCGGATGGCGAGCCCCTGGCCCGGCCGCTGAATTGGCAGGGCGAGGGCCGCCCGCCGCTGATCTATATGCGCCCCGAAGCCGCCGGCCAGCCGGCGCTGGCACCGGGCGAACGCGTGCTGGCGCGGCTGAAACCCTTGGGCGGCGGCAAATATGAGGGGCGCAGCTTCAAGCGCCTCGGCGGGCCGGAGGATGCGCCGGCGCGCATTCTGGGCATCGTGCAAAACGGCCAGATCGTGCCCACCGACAAGAAGCAGAAAGGCCATTGGCAGGTGGTGGGCAGCCAGGCGCGGGAGGGCGATATCGTCCTCGCCGAGCCGGCACCCCAGGGCGGAGGCCGCCATTTCGGCCCCAAACCCGCCCGGGTGACTGAGGTGCTGGGGCGGATGGGCGAGGCGAAATCGGTCTCGCTGATCTGCATCCACGCTCATGGCATTCCCACCGAATTCCCTCCCGAGGCGGTGGCACAGGCCGAAGCGGCGCGCGGCACCGCGCTCGGCAAACGCACCGATCTGCGCGCCACAGCGCTGGTGACCATTGATGGCGAGGATGCGCGCGATTTCGACGATGCCGTCTTCGCCGAAGAGGATGGCGGCGGCTGGCGCATCATCGTCGCCATTGCCGATGTGGCGCATTATGTCCGCCCCGGCACGGCGCTGGACCTGGAGGCGCGCCGCCGCGGCAATAGCGTGTATTTTCCTGACCGCGTGGTGCCCATGCTGCCCGAGGCGCTGTCCAATGGCTGGTGCAGCCTGCGGCCGCGGGAGGATCGCGGTTGCCTCTTCGTCGAGATGCGCTTCACCGCCGATGGCGAGAAGATCGGCCATCGATTTGGCCGCGGCCTGATGCGCTCGGTTGCGCGGCTGACCTATGAGGAATTGCAGGCGGCGCGTGATGAGGCGCGCGAGCCGCAGGATTTGCAGCCGGGCCACACCGCCCGGCTCTATGGCGCCTTCGAGGCGCTGCTGGGGGCGCGGACCCGCCGCGGCACGCTGGAGCTTGATATTCCCGAAAGGCGGGTCGTTCTCAGCCCCGAGGGCGAGGTGCTGGGCGTGGCGCCCCGCCCGCGCCTGGACAGCCATAAGCTGATCGAGGAATTCATGGTCGCCGCCAATGTCTGCGCGGCGGAGGAGCTGGAGCGGCTGGTGCAGCCCACCATGTATCGCATCCATGACCGGCCCTCGGACCAGAAGCTGGAAGGGCTGCGGCAATTCCTGCAGCAATTCGCCATCAATATGCCGCCGGGCAACCAGCTGCATCCGCGCAATTTCTCCCATGTGCTGGCGATGGTGAAGGGTGCGCCGCATGAGCGGCTGGTGAATGAGACGGTGCTGCGCAGCCAATCTCAGGCTGCCTATGCGCCGGATAATATCGGCCATTTCGGCCTGGCGCTGGCGCGCTATGCGCATTTCACCAGCCCGATCCGGCGCTATGCCGACCTGATGATCCATCGCGCGCTGATCCGTGGCCTCAAGCTCGGCGCCGATGGGCTGACCGAGGCCGAGGCCACAGAAATGCCCGCCATTGCCGATGCCATCACCAGCACCGAACGCCGGGCGGCGGCGGCGGAGCGCGATGCGGTGGACCGCTACCTGGCCGCCTTTATGAGCAGCCGGGTGGGCGAGACCTTCTCGGCACGGATTTCCGGCGTCACCCGCTTTGGCATGTTCGTGGCGGTGGATGAGACGGGCGCCCAGGGCATGGTGCCGTTTTCCGCCATGCCGGAGGATCGTTGGGAGGAAGACCCCGCGACGCAATCGCTGGTGGGCCGGCGCACCGGGCTGCGCTTCACGCTTGGCGATGCGGTGGAGGTGGCACTGCGCGAAGCCAATGCGATGACGGGGGCCATGCAGTTCCAGCTGCGCCAGGGGGTGCCGCGGCCGGCGGGTGGCCCAACGAGCAGCCAAGGGCCGCATCGGCATCGTGGCAAGCCCGCGCGCGGGCGCCGGGGGTGATAGAAACCACGCTTGCGGCAGAACCCGCTTGACCCCGCCGGCCCATCCGCTATGCATGGGCCCTTGTTCCGTGGGTGACCGCCCGCGGCTATACCCTTTTCCGTAGAGACGAGCATCATGGCCAAGTCCAACACCATTCAGATCAAGCTGATCTCCAGCGCCGAGACCGGCCATTTCTATGTGACGAAGAAGAACACCCGCACCGCCACCGGCAAGCTCGAACTGAAGAAGTACGACCCGGTGGTGCGCAAGCACGTCGTCTACAAAGAAGGCAAGATCAAGTAAGCCTGACAGGGCATCAGCCGGCGCAGGCCGGCTGAATATGCTGGGCCGCGCCCCAGGGCGATCTATACCGACGGCGTGATGCTGAGACGCCTGGGCGTGATCAAACGGCTGGGCCTGGATGGCTGGGCATGAGTGGCGGCTGGGTTCCAGGCGCCGTTAAGATCCACCGGCCTTTGGGTGCCGGGCATGGTCGCGCCTTGCGGCTTAGGCACGCCACTCCCATTATACGGCATATCGCGTGGCGATTAATGCCAAGGATCATGACAACCAGAAGAATTGTGCTCGCGAAGGCGCTCGTAGGCCGCCGCAGGGCTTCCGCGCGACCATGTGCCGGCGCTAGGTCGTCGCCTTCACCCTGAAGCTGCGCCCCAGGCAATCTCGGTTTCGCGGTGATGTTATCGACCATCGGGATGCGAGCCGCCACGCGCGCATCCCTCCCAACCGGCCGGCATTCCGCCGCCGGTCGCAGCAAGGATTACGGCATGTCCGCAAGCATCGGCGAGCACAGCAAGACCGCCAATAAATCGCTCTTCTTCAAGCGGTGGCTCGCCAATCCGCTGCAAATGGGCAGCATCATCCCCTCCTCGGCCACTTTCAGCCGGATGATCGCCGAGCGTGCGGTGCGCGGGGCGGATGAAGTGGTGGTGGAATTGGGGGCCGGCACCGGGGTGATCAGCCGCGCCCTGCTGGCCGCTGGCGTGCCGGCCGAGAAACTCGTGGTGATCGAGATCGTGCCCGATATGGCCGCCCATTTGCGCCGCGCCCTGCCCGGCGTGCAGGTGATCTGCGGTGATGGCTTCGAACTGCCCAAGGTGCTGGAGCAGGCCAAGGCCGGCCGGGTGGGTGACGTGATCTGCGGCATTCCGCTGGTGATGCTGCCTTTCGAAGCGCAGCAGAAAATCGTCTCCGCCATGCTGGAGGCCAGCCCGGTGCGGGGCTTTCTGCATCTGAGCTACTGCATCACGTCACCGCTGCCCTCAGCCAAGCTGGGGCTGACGGGCCGCCGGCAGGCCTGGACGATCAAGAACTTCCCGCCGGGTGGCGTTTGGCGCTACGCGCCTATCAACCCCGCCAAAGCGGGCTGAGGGTTGGCCGGGGAGGGGCGCCCCCCTCCCCGCAAAAGGACCGGTTATTCCGGCTCAATCCCCGCGGCCCGGATCGCCTGGGTCCATTTCACCGTCTCGCTCGCGGCGAAGGCGGCGGCCTGCTCAGGCGTGCCGGTGATGAGCGCCATGCCGAGGTTTTCGCCGAGGCGTGAGCGCAGCTCAGCATTTTGCGCCGCGGCGCGCACGGCGGCGTTCAGCCGGGCGATGATGGGCGCCGGCGTGCCGGCCGGGGCGGCCAGGATGAACCAGGCGAAGAGTTCATAATTCGGCAGATTGGCTGCCTCGGCCACCGTGGGCACATCGGGCAATTGTGCGCTGCGGCTGCGGGTGGTGACCGCCAGCACGCGGGCGCGGCCGGATTGGCTGGCCGGCAGAATCACCGCCTGATCGGCCACGAACATGTCCACCCGGCCGGCCAGCAGGTCCTGAATGGCGGCTCCGGCGGCGCGATAGGGCACATGCAGCAGCCGCACCCCGGCCATGGAGGCCAGCATCTCGGAGGCGACGCGCTGGGAGGCGGAGGTGGAGGCATAGGTCACCGCCTCCGGCCGGGCGCGGGCGGCGGCGAGCAGGTCATTGAGGGTGCGATGGGGGCTGGCTTCGGGCACCGCCACCAGCAGCGGCACCGAGGCCAGCGTCGAGATCGGCGCAAAATCGCGCTCCATGTCGAAGGGAACCCGGCGGAACAGCGCATTGGCCGCGGCATTGGTGGAATTGGTGCCAAAGAGCAGGGTCATGCCATCGGCGGGCGCGCGGGCCACCGTTTCGGCCCCGATCAGGCCAGAGGCGCCGGCGCGGTTTTCGATCACCACCGGCTGGCCCAACGTGTCGCGCATGCGCTCGGCAAAGAGGCGGGCGACGGTGTCGGTCGCGCTGCCGGGGGCGAAGGGGACGATGGCGCGAATGGGGCCGGCGGGCCATTCCTGCGCCAGGGCCAAGCCAGGGCTGGCCAATGTGGCCGCCAGAAATCCACGACGTTGCATATGCGCCTCCCGGTTGCAGCTTTTCTCGCGCATAGGACGCGCCGCGCGCCGGGGCAAGGCTTATGGGGCGGCGCGCTTCTTTCGCCGGGGTGCCGCCAGCGCGCCATGCCGGGCCAGGATGGGGCCGAGGAAGCGGCCGGTATGGCTCTCCGGCGTGGCCGCCACATCCTCGGGCGTGCCCTGCGCCACGATGCGCCCGCCCCCCTCGCCACCCTCGGGGCCGAGGTCGAGCACCCAATCGGCGGTCTTGATGACCTCGAGATTATGCTCGATCACCAGCACGGTATTGCCGGTCTCCACCAGCGCGTGCAGCACCTCGAGCAGCTTGCGCACATCCTCGAAATGCAGGCCGGTGGTGGGTTCGTCGAGGATATAGAGGGTGCGGCCGGTGGCGCGGCGGGAGAGTTCCTTGGAGAGTTTGATCCGTTGCGCCTCACCGCCCGAGAGGGTGGTGGCCTGCTGGCCGAGATGGATATAGCCCAACCCGACCTCCTCGAGCGTTTTCAGCTTGTCATGGATGGCCGGCACGGCGGCGAAGAATTCGCGCCCCTCGGTCACCGTCATGTCCAGCACATCGGCGATGGACTTGCCGCGGAATTTTACCTCCAGCGTCTCACGATTGTAGCGCTTGCCCTTACAGGTGTCGCAGGTGACGTAGACATCGGGGAGGAAGTGCATCTCAATTTTGATGAGACCATCGCCCTGGCAGGCCTCGCAGCGGCCGCCCTTGACGTTGAAGCTGAAACGGCCGGGTTTGTAGCCCCTTGCGCGGGCATCGGGCAGTTCGGCGAACCAGTCGCGGATGGGCGCGAATAGCCCGGTATAGGTGGCGGGGTTGGAGCGCGGGGTGCGCCCGATGGGCGACTGGTCGATGTCGATGATCTTGTCGAGATATTCCAGCCCCTCGAGCTTTTCGTAAGGGGAGGGAACGGTGCCGGCTCCCATCAGGCGGCGGGCAACGGCGTTGTACAGCGTCTCGATGATCAGGGTGGATTTGCCGCCGCCGGAGACGCCGGCGACGCAGCAGAAGGTGCCCAGCGGGATTTCGGCGGTGACGTTCTTCAGATTATTGCCGGTGGCACCGATCAGCCGCAGCATTTTCTTCTTGTCGAAGGCCCGGCGGGCGGCGGGCATGGGCACGCTGCGCCGGCCGGAGAGATAGGCGCCGGTGACGCTGTCAGGATGCGCCTCCACCTCGGCTGGGGTGCCCTGGGCGATGATGCGCCCGCCCCCGGCGCCGGCGGCGGGGCCGATATCGATCAGATGATCGGCCTGGCGGATCGCATCCTCATCATGCTCGACGACGAGGACGGTGTTGCCGATATCGCGCAGGCGCCTGAGCGTGCCCAGCAGGCGCTCATTGTCGCGCTGATGCAGGCCGATGGAGGGCTCATCGAGCACATAGAGCACGCCGGTGAGCCCCGAGCCGATTTGCGAGGCCAGGCGGATGCGCTGCGATTCGCCGCCCGAGAGCGTGGCCGAGGCGCGGCCGAGCGAGAGGTAGTTCAGCCCGACATCAACGAGGAATTGCAGCCGCTCCTCAATCTCCTTGAGGATGCGTCGGGCGATATCGGCACGCTGCGGCGTGAGCGTGGCATTGACGGTGGCAAACCATTGCCGTGCATCACTGATCGAGAGTTCGCAGACCTCGCCGACATGGCGCGCCGCCACCTTCACGGAGAGTGATTCCGGCTTGAGGCGGTAACCCTGGCAGATCTTGCAGGATTTTTTCGCCTGATAGCGGGAGAGATCCTCGCGCACCCAGGGGTTATCGGTCTCGCGGAAGCGGCGCTCCAGATTGGGGATCACGCCCTCGAAGGGTTTTTCAACCTCATAGGCGCGCAGGCCATCCTTGTAGCGCAGCGTCACCGCCTCCTTGCCCGTGCCATGCAGGATGGCGGTGCGGAAGGCTTCGGGCAATTCGCCCCAGGCGGTGTCCATGCGCAGGCGAAAATGCTTGGCCAGGCTGTCCAGCGTCTGGTCGTAATAGGGTGAATTGGCGTTGACCCAGGCGGCGATGGCGCCGTCACGCAGCGCCTTATTGTCATCGGGCACCACCAGGGCGGGGTCGAAAAACGTCTCGGTGCCCAGCCCGTCACAGGATGGGCAGGCGCCCTGGGGCGAGTTGAAGGAGAAAAGCCGGGGCTCGATTTCCTCAATGGTGAAGCCACTGACCGGGCAGGCGAATTTCTGCGAGAAGACGGTGCGCGCGCCGGTATCGGCATCCTCCACATAGGCAATGCCTTCGGCGAGCGCGAGCGCGGTCTCGAAGCTATCGGCCAGGCGCTGTGCCATGCCATCGCGCACCACCACGCGGTCCACCACCACTTCGATATCGTGCTTGAGTTTCTTGTCGAGCTTGGGGGCATCGGCGATCTGGTAGAGCGTGCCATTCACCTTCACGCGCTCAAAACCGCGGCGCTGAAAATCCTGCAGCTCCTTGCGGTATTCGCCCTTCTTGTCGCGCACCACCGGCGCCAACAGCAAAAGCCGCGTGCCCTCGGGCATGGCCGCCACCCGGTCCACCATCTGCGCCACGCTCTGCGCCTCGATGGGCAGGCCGGTGGCGGGCGAATAGGGCACGCCCACCCGCGCCCAGAGCAGGCGCATGTAATCGTAGATTTCCGTCACCGTGCCCACGGTGGAGCGGGGGTTGTGGCTGGTGGTTTTCTGCTCGATGGAAATGGCGGGCGAGAGGCCCTCGATGCTGTCCACATCGGGCTTTTGCATCAGTTGCAGGAATTGCCGCGCATAGGCGCTGAGTGATTCGACGTAGCGGCGCTGGCCCTCGGCATAGATCGTGTCGAAGGCGAGCGAGGATTTGCCCGAGCCGGACAGGCCGGTGATGACCGTCAGGCTGTCCTTGGGGATATCGACGTCGAGATTCTTCAGATTGTGTTCGCGCGCGCCGCGAATGCGGATGAATTTGCCATCCGGCTTCACCTCGGGCCTGTCTCGCGGCATCGATTACTTCCAGAATGTTCGCGTTGCGTTCGCTTTAGGATATGGCAGAGCCACCGCCCAGAAGCTAGACTGGGATTCAGAATTGCAAGGAGCGACGTCATGGCAGGCAGTGTGAACAAGGTGATCCTGATCGGTCGCCTCGGTCGGGACCCCGAAGTCCGGAACTTCCAGAATGGCGGGAAGGTGGTCAATCTGCGCCTCGCCACCGGCGAGCGCTATAAGGACCGCGAAGGCAATATGCAGGAGCGCACAGAGTGGCACTCCGTTGCCATCTTCAATGAAAAGCTGGGCGAAATCGCCGAGCGCTATCTGAAGAAGGGCAGCCAGGTCTATCTCGAAGGCCAGTTGGAAACCCGCAAATGGCAGGACCAGAGCGGCGCCGAGAAATACTCGACCGAGGTGGTGCTGCGCAATTTCCGCGGCGAATTGACCTTGCTGGATAGCCGCGGTGGCGGCGGCGGTGGCGGCGCCTCGGATGATGATATGGGCGGGGGCTATGGCGGTGGTGGTGGCGGTGCGCCGCCGGCCCGCTCGGGTGGCTATGGTGGCGGCGCGGCCAAGCCGGCCCCGGCGCGCGGTGGCTGGGACAATAACAAGAAAAGCGATCTGGATGACGATATTCCGTTCTAACAGGTCACTAAAAATCTCTGATGGTGGAGATAAAGAGCGAAAGGGCTTTGCCCTCTCGCGCTCACCCACCAGAAAAATGATTTTCCTGGACCTTTGAATAATTCTTTATATTAATAATATAACGAAGGTGCAGGAAATTCTTCGATATACATGTCGACCCTGCTGGGGTGCTCTGGGGGAAAGCCCCTCGATTTTATTGTTTCTCGCCGTTCGTTTTTCAGCAGCCTGGTGTTCCGCATCTGAACTGCGCTGCGACCTGCAGCGCTGACCCGGAATTCTCCGCAAAGACCCACCCCCCGCAACTTTCTAATAGGCCAAGGGTTTGATGGGTGTGGCGCAAGGCCACGATTTTGAGGAGAAATCAGAAGATGCGGCCTATCACTCTCAGCTTGGCATTGCTGGCATTGCCCGCCGTGGCGATCGCCCAGATCACGCCGCCTGCCATTGTGACCCCGCCCACCGCAACCGTGGCGCCGACGCTGCAGCCAGGCACGCCGCCTTCGGCAGCCACCGAAGCGGCGTTGCGCGGCGGCCTGCGCATAAGCAAGATTATCGGCTCCAATGTCCACAACGAAGCAGATGAGGATATTGGCAAGGTGGAGGAGATTATCCTTCCCACCGGCGGAGCACCAACCGCGATCTTGGCTGTCGGGGGCTTCCTGGGAATAGGGAGCCACTATGTTGCGGTCCCGCTCAGCAGCCTGCGTATGGGCCCGCGTGATCGCTGGGTGATGCTGGGGGCAACGAAGGAATACCTGCGCACGCTACCACCCTTTACCTACACAGCCGCAGCCCAGCGCTGAGGCCACCCAATAGCTTGCCCTGGAACCTCTTCGGGCTTGGCTTCCAAGCCGGCGGCGTCCCATGGGCGGGCCAGCGCATAACAAGCTGAAGCTAAACCCGACATATCCTGGACGAGGTCGTCGTGCTCGCCGCAATGCAGGCGACTCTGTCCAGGCCAAGCGCTTGCTGGAGCATCATCCGTTCAAACGGAATCGTTGGAGCGGATAAAGATGCTCGACAAACAGGCTCTACGTCACACAGACAGGTATGCCTGGCGCGCGGCCGTATCCGCCATCAGCGCCGCCATGCTGCCGGTCCAGCGTATCTGGCCGCGCTCGATGATGCTGGCGCGGTCGCTCACCGCCTGGGCGAGAAAGAGATTCTGTTCGGATAGCAGCACGCTCAGCCCCTCAGCCTTCAGCGCGCGAATGGCCGCTGCCATGCGTTCGACGATCACCGGCGCTAAGCCCTCACTGGGTTCATCGAGCATGATCAGCTGCGGATTGCCCATCAGGCTGCGGCCGATGGTGAGCATTTGCTGTTCGCCCCCGCTCATCCGCCCGCCGGGGCGGCGGCGCATGGCGGCGAGGCTGGGGAAGAGTGCATAAACCCGCTCCACACTCCAAGGGCGCAGGCCCGGGCGGGGCTTTTGCCGGCCGGCCTCCAGGTTTTCCTCGACCGTGAGTTCGGCGAAAATCCGCCGCTCCTCGGGCACATAGCCCAGCCCGGCGCGGGCGATCTCGAAGGGTTCTCGGCCGGTGATATCCTGGCCGAGAAACTCCACCCGCCCGGCGCTGGGCGGCACCAGGCCCATCATGGCCTTCATGGTGGTGGATTTGCCGGCGCCATTGCGGCCGAGCAGCACATGCACCTGCCCCGCATGTACCGCCAGCGTCACGCCCTGCAGGATATGCGCGCGGCCATAATGCGCGTGCAGGGCTTCGACATGCAGCATCAATGCCGCCCCTCATGGCCGAGATAGACCTCGCGCACGGCGGGGTTGGCGCGCACATCCTCGGGGCTGCCCTCGGCCAGCATGCGGCCACGGTCCAGCACCAGCAGCCTATCGGCATGGGTGAAGACCACATCCATGTCATGCTCGGTGAAGAGCACGGCAATGCCGCTCTCACGCGCGATGCGGGCGGTGAGCGCCATCAGCGCCACACGCTCGGCGGGTGCCATGCCGGCGGTGGGCTCGTCCATCAGCAGCAGGCGGGGGTTATTGGCGAGGGCAATGGCCAGTTCCACCCGCTTGAGGTCGCCATAGGCCAGCACGCCGCAGGGGCGCGCGGCCTGCTCGGCCATGCCCAGGCGCTCCAGCAGGGCCAGGGCCGGGGTCGGGTCCTCGGCGCTGAGCGGCGCCCAGAGACGCATCAGCCGCCGCTGATGGGAGAGCAGCGCCATTTGCACATTCTCCAGCACCGAGAGGCTGGCGAAGGTTGCGGTGATCTGAAAGGTGCGGCCCACACCCAGGCGCCAGATGGCGCGCGGGGCGAGGCCGGTGATGTCCTGACCAGCCAGCGTCACCCGCCCGGCATCGGGACGAAGCTGGCCATTGAGCATATTGAAGCAGGTGGATTTGCCGGCGCCATTGGGGCCGATCAGGGCCAAAAGCTCGCCCGCCGCCACGACCAGGCTGACGCCCTGCACCGCTTGCACCCCGCCGAAGGATTTATGCAGCCCCTCCACACGCAGCAGGCTCATGCGCGCGGCCCCATCCCAGCGAGGCCGCGGGGGAAGAACAGCACAAGCCCGATGATGATGGCGCCCAGCGCCGCGCGCCAGAATTGCGTCACGCGCAGCAATTGCTCATGCAGCCCGGTATAGGCCAAGGCGCCGACCACCGGGCCCATCACCGTCTGCACCCCGCCCAGCAGCACCATCAGCAGCGCATCCACGCTGCGCGGAATGGCCATGGCGGTGGGGAAGACACTGCCCTTGCCAAAGGCGAAGACCGCCCCCGCCAGCCCGGCAAAACCGGCAGCGATGGCAAAGGCCAGCCAGCGCACCCTAAAGGCATCAATGCCAATCGCCTCGGCGCGCAGCGGGCTGTCACGCTGCGCCCGCATGGCATAACCCAGCGGGGCGAAAATGGCGCGGCGCAACAGCAGCGCCCCGCCCAGGCACAGCGCCAGCGACAGATAGGCATAGGCCAGCTTGGGCGCCGCCCAGGCGCTCGGCCAGACGCCCAGAATGCCATTATCGCCGCCCGTCACCTCCACCCATTGAAACGCGGTGGACCAGGCGATCTGGGCAAAGGCCAGGGTGAGCATGGCGGCATATACCCCCGAAAGCCGCACGCAGAACCAGCCAAACACCAGCCCCAGCCCCCCCGCGGCAAAGGGCGCGGCCAAAAGGCCCAGTTCCATCGGCGCGGCGAAGTGTTTGACCAATAGCGCGGCGGCATAGGCGCCGGCGCCAAAATAGGCGGCGTGGCCAAAGCTCGCCATGCCGCCCGGCCCCATGATGAAATGCAGGCTGGCGGCAAACAGCACGGCAATGGCCAATTCGCTCAGCACCACCAGGGCGTAATCACCCAGAAAAGGCGGCAGGGCGATGGCCAGCAGCAGGGCCGCCAGCGCCACAGCGCGACCCTTTGGCGAGAGCGCGCGCAAAGGCGGCTCGGGCGGCAGCACGCTGGCTGCGGCATTCGCGCGGCCCAGCAAGCCATAGGGCCGCACCACCAGCACCACCGCCATCACCAGAAACACCAGCACCAGGGTGATGCGCGGAAACAGCACGATGCCAAAGGCCTGCATCTGGCCGATCAGCAGCGCCGCCGCCGCCGCCCCCGGCAGCGAGCCCAGGCCGCCCACCACCACGACGACAAAGGCCTCGGAAATAATGGCCATGTCCATGTGCAGATTAACGCTCTCGCGCGGGAGTTGCAGCGCCCCGGCCAATCCCGCCAGCGCCGAACCCAGGAAGAAAACCCCGGTGAATAAGCGCCGCTGATTGACCCCCAGCGCGCCCAGCATCTCACGATCGGCCGTGGCGGCGCGCACCAGCACACCAAAGCGGCTGCGGCGGAACAATAGCCACAAGAGCAGCAGGATGGCCCCGCCAATGGCTATCAGCACGAGGTCATAGAGCGGGAAGCGCTCGCCCATCACCTCCACCGCGCCGCGCAGGCCAGGCGCCCTGGGGCCCAGAAGATCCTGCGGCCCCCAGACTGCCAGGGCCACATCCTGCACCACCAGCACCACGCCGAAAGTGGCCAGCAACTGGAACAATTCGGGCGCCTTGTAGATGCGCCGCAGCACCAGCACCTCCACCACCACGCCAATCAACCCCACCGCCAGCGCCGCCGCCAGCACACCGCCCCAGAAAGGGAGATGCCCGCGCGGCAACCAGGTGACCAGGCTGTAGGCGATATAAGCACCCAGCATGTAGAGGCTGCCATGGGCGAAATTGACGATGCGGGTGACGCCGAAAATCACCGTCAGCCCGGCGGCGACGAGGAAGAGCGAGGCGGCGCTGGCTAGGCCCGATAGGGCTTGGATGAGGAGTTGGGTCATTTAGATTTGCCCGGGGGAGGGCTTTGCCCTCCCCCGATACCCCCGGGTTCCAAGGGCCTTTCGGCCCTTGGTGGGGAGGGGTACGGGGAGGGGCAAAGCCCCTCTCCGGGCAACCAGCCCCACCCCCTACCCCTGCGGCCTGAGCGTGCGCACCACCTCATCCGATGGCAGATAGGCCCTGCCATCCGCATAACGCCAATCCACCATCACCCCGCGATTCTGCCGCAATGCCGTACGCCCAATATAGGCGCCCAGGGTCGATTGATGGTCGATGGCGCGGAATTCCACCTCAGTTTCACCAAAAGCGCTGGGGAATTTCAGCCCGCGCATGGTCTGCACCATCGCGTCGGTCTCGGTGGAACCGGCGGCTTTGAGCATGGTGGCGATGGCAGTCACCGTATCATAGGCCACGACCGAGCCCAGCTTCGGCGCCTCGCGGAAGCGGGCGGTATAGGCGGCGCGGAAGCGGCTGTGATGGGGGTTGTTGATATCGGCGGCGGGATAGCCGGAGACGATCCAATTCTCCGGCGCCTCATCGCCCAACGGGTCAAGATATTCCGGCTCGCCGGTCAGCATGGAGACCACGCGGCGGCGTTCGAACAACCCGCGGGTTGAGCCCTGGCGGACGAAATTCGTCAGGTCCGCGCCGAAGGTGACGTTGAAGATGGCTTCGGGGTTGGCGCCGGCGAGGGCCTGGACGGTGGCGCCGGCATCGATGCGGCCGAGTGCTGGGAATTGTTCGGCGACGAAACTGGTGCCGGGCACCGCACGGGACAAAAGCTCCTTGAACCAGCGCACGGCGGATTGGCCATATTCATAATTTGGCGCGACGGTGGCCCAGCGGCGGGCTGGCAGTTTCGCCGCCTCCTCCACCAGCATGGCGCATTGCATATAGGTGCTGGGGCGCAGGCGGAAGGTGAAGGGGTTGCCCCGGGCCCAGACCAGCGCATCGGTCAGCGGTTCGGAGGCGACGAAGAGCCTGCGATTCTGATTGGCGAAATCGCCAAGCGCGAGGCCCACATTGGAGAGGAAGCCGCCGGCCAGAAGATGGACGCGCTCATTGCTGATGAGTTCGCCGGCATGGCGCACCGCATCCTCGGGGCGGCCGGCATCGTCGCGAAAGATGGTCTCCAGCCTGCGGCCATTGATGCCGCCGGCGGCATTCACCGCATCCAGCGCCAGCGCCCAGCCATTGCGGTAGGGGGCGAGGAAGGCCGGCTGGGAGGTATAGCTGTTGATCTCGCCGATGCGAATCGCCTCCGCCTGGGCATGGGCGATGGCGGGCGCAGCGAGGCCGAATGCATGGATGGCGGCGCGACGGGTTACGGGCATAGCGGTACACCTCTGAACTGAGGCATAAGCAACGCTATTCGAGGCTATACCGCAACCGCCCATCAGGCGATTGGCGCATCCATCGCGCAGCATTCAACCATTCAGGCCCTGACAGGCGCGGGTGCAGCCATGGCGGGCTATTCGAAGGGAAAGGGCGTGGGCTGCCAGTATTTTTGCAGCGTGTAGTGGTCGATGGTTGCCGCCTCCATGCCGCGCAGACGGGTGACGATGCGGGCGCGGTCCTCGGTGGCGAGGGTTTCGGCCAGGGCACGGCAGACCACCAGATCTGAGGGCATTGGCCGGCCTTGGGGATTGGGTGCTGCCGCGAAGTATGCCTCCATCCGAACGACATATTTCAGCAGGATCGAGGCGGCGCGGGCGAAATCGCCGGCCATCATGGCGCACCAGCCTTCAGTCGGTTCTCGTGATTTCAAGTGCCATTCTATCCATCTTGGATCACACACCCAATCGAGAATCTCCGCCCAGCTTTGATGCGCATCGATAAAGGGCCGGGCCTTGGCGTTGAAATTCTCGATGAGATGGGGTGCGAATTCCGGTGCGAACATGTCGTAGAGGAACCGACTGGGCATGGTAGCGAGGAAAGGGTTTTGTGGCTTAGAGCTACCGATCACGCGCTCAATATAGAGGCGTAGATTATAGCCTAGCGGGATTGGTCCTCCAGCCCGAGAAAGTGGCAAAATCGACAGAGAAAAATTTGGCGCCGCCGGATCTGATTGTCGATCAATAAATATACCTATAATGGCATTACGAATTGGTGGTTTGAACAGTCAGCGACGATGAAGTACCAAATCAGGATTTTGTGCCAGAATTGGCGAGAATATTGATTTCAACTGCTGCATGGTGGCCATGATGTCAGGGCCTCAATTCTATGGATATGACACGAGGGTTAGGTAACGAATGCTCGGGGGCAAAGCGCATTCCCTCGTTGAATATCCAGGACGGAGGAGCCAGCAGCACCAGGCCGAGCCTCCTCGCCATTGAGGAGAGGATACTCCGCGAAGACGCGAACATCTGGATTTAAACCTTGTCTATCCAATTGCCTTTCTACTTCCTTATGCACCCTCACGCCCCATTGCTGCGGAGACATTGAACCGCGTTCCACGGTATTGGCAGCATTGGTTACAATATCCTGAAATTCAGCCGTCCGCGGACAAAATTCTTCGACGCGATCATTGGGCAATACGCCCACAACCGCCCGCTCCACCACGCGGTCTCCCTCCAGGCCGCGATACTGCAGGAGGAAGGGCGTGCCGCCGCTGCTGCCTTCACCAAGCAAGCCGCCACGCAGCGCCTCAAGCAGCCTGGTGTAGAGGCCGAGCGCGAGCGGCGGCACCACGCGAGCAGCCCAGGGCAGGGCCTGCGCCTGGACGGGGATGAGTTGGCCATCCTCCGTCGCATCGAGGTACTGAACAAATTCCTCGCCATCGGGCAGGATGATGGTGCAGATCTGGCTGCCATCCCGATGCGCCTCACATTGACCCAGCACCACGCCCGCTTCGTCGCGCATGGTATAACGGCGCTGAATTCCCTCGCCGGGGCTTTCCTCGACGGAGACCATGGCGCTGCCCATCGGCTCGGCAGAGGGCCGGGGCCCGGTGTCATGCCCGTGGCGGTTGGCGCGGGTATGGGCGGAGACATGTTCCGCATGGCCATCACGGGTGCGCGAATAGGCGCGCAGATGAACAATGCCGACCGAGGCGCCGCCGCCCTCGCGCGGGTAACGCCGCTGCCAGCGCTTAGAGCAGCATCCGTTCAAACGGATATCGTTTGAGCGGATAAAGATGCTATAAAAACAAAGGCTGGAGCCTGTGCCGTGAGCCGTGGCGAACGGAACAGGCTCCAGCGACCCAGGCGTTGAACGCCGCGCGCTGGGGATGGCCAGCCCGCCAATAGCGCGGGTTGCGCATGGCCTGGCGGAGATCGGCTTCGGTGATGGGCAGGCGGTCAGGCATCATTTGCTCCATTGTCCGGAGCATATGATCGGATTATTAGCCCATGAACAAGCCAACAATCCTAATGCCACTATCTTAGTTCAGCCGCGCCAGCACCTGATCCACAAACACCATCGCTTGGCCCAGATAATTTTCCGGTGCGCAAAGCGCATGCACCTCGCCCGGCGGCATCCGCGCGCTGATCTGCGGGTCGGCCAACAGGGCCTCGGCCAGGGGGATGCCCTGGGCCAGCGCCACATCGCAGGCGTGGTTGACGATGTGATGCGCCTCGCCGCGCCCCAGCACCGGGGCGAGCCCCATCATCACCTGCTCGGCCGCGATCAGCCCGCCGGTGGAGGCGAGGTTGCGGGCCATGCGGGCGGGGTCCACCACCAGCCCCTCGGCGATGCTACGGGCGCAAAGCAACGCGCCATGGGTCAGGTTGAAGGCCTGGCCAATCGCCAGGGCTTCGGCCTGCCAGGGGCCGGTGCCGCGTTCCAAATCCTGCGCCATGGCGGCCAGCATTTGCGGCACCAGGGCATGCACGCCGCGGGATTGGGCCAGGATATATTCGCAGGAAATCGGGTTGCGCTTCTGCGGCATGGTGGAGCTGCCGCCGCGGCCGGCCTGATGCGCCTCGGCCACCTCTGCCACCTCGGTTTGCATCAGCAGCATCACGTCGGTTGCAATCTTTGACAGCGCACCGGCGAGCAGGCCGAGAAAGCCCACTGCCTCGGCAAAGCCATCGCGGGCGACATGCCAGGGGATATCGGGCAGCGCCAGGCCCAACTCCTGGGCCAATTCGCGCTGCACCTCCAGCCCCTGCGTGCCCAGGCTGGCCAGGGTGCCGGCGGCACCGCCGAATTGCAGCCGCTCCACGCGCGGGCGCAACTGGTCCAACCGCTCCACCATGCTGATCAGCGGGCTGAGCCAGACCGCCACCTTATAGCCGAAGGTGACCGGCAGCGCGTGCTGCAAATGGGTGCGCCCGGCCATCACGGTGGGTTTGTGGTGCCGCGCCATGCGGCCGAGTGCGGCGTTGAGCAGCAAAAGGTCGGCGCGGATCAGCGCCAGCCCCTGGCGCATTTGCAGCACGGTCGCGGTGTCCATGATGTCCTGGGTGGTGGCACCCCAATGGGTCCATTTGCCGCCCTCAGCGCCGGCCAGGGCGGAGAGCTGCTTGACCAGCCCCACCACGGGATAGCCGGTATTGGCCGTGGCGCGGGCCAGTTCTTCCAGGTTCAGCCGGTCTACATCGGCGCCGGCGGCGATGGCGGCGGCGGCCTCGGCCGGCACGATGCCCAGGCGGGATTGGGCCTGGGCCAGCGCCACCTCCACCTCCAGCATGGCCGCCAGCCAGGCGCGCTCGCCCATCGCCGCGCGCATCGCATCAGTGCCGTAGAGCGCGCCCAGAACGGGGCTATCGGCGGGGTTCACGGCCATGGTTCAGATATCCAGAAAAACGGTTTCGTCGGCGCCTTGCAGGCGAATATCCAGGGTCCAGACCCCAGGCGCGGTCTCGCGCGCCAGCATGGTGGGGCGGCGGGCCTCGGGCACCAGGGCCAGGATGGGGTCGGCCTCATTCAGCGGCTCATCCGCGAAATAGGCCCGGGTGGTGACATGGTTCATCAGCCCGCGGGCGAAGACGGCCAGGGTGATATGCGGCGCCTGCAGGCTATTGCCCGGCCCCGGCACAGGGCCGGGCTTGAGGGTGGTGAAGCGAAACCGGCCCTGATCATCGCTGGCGCAGCGGCCAAAACCATGGAATCCGGCCTCATAGGCGCCATCAGGCCCGGCCTGCCAGATCTCCACCATGGCATCGCCGCAGGGGGTGCCATCGCCATCGGTGATCTGGCCGGTGAGGGTGATGGTGGTGCCGGCCATAGCGGCATTCTCGCCGCGCCGCAGATCGGCCCATTCCGGGTGGTCGATGATGTGCCAATAGGGCCCGGCGGTTTGAGAGGCGGTGGTGGTCACTTGTGGTCCTCCATCGGCGTCGCATTGCGGCCGCGCAGGACGATGTCGAAGCGATAGCCCAGCGCCCAGTTTTCCACCGCGTAATCCAGGTCGAATTTGGCGATCAGCCGCTCGCGCGCCGCCGCATCGGGCGTGGCCATGAAGACGGGGTCGAGCGGCAGCAGCGGGTCGCCCGGGAAATACATCTGGGTGATCATGCGCTGGGCGAAGCCCTGGCCATGCAGACCGAAATGAATATGCACCGGCCGCCAGGCCTTGGCGTGGTTGCCCCAAGGGTAGGCGCCGGGCTTGATGGTGGTGATCTGCCAGCGGCCTTCATCATCGGAAAACACCCTCGCACTGCCGGCGAAATGCGGGTCAAGCGGCGCGTCATGCTGGTCGCGCACATGGTGGTAGCGGCCGGCGGCATTGGCCTGCCAGATTTCCAGCATGGCGCCCCGCACCGGGCGGCCATCCTCATCGAGCACGCGGCCACCGACGATGATGCGCTCGCCCATCGCGGCCTGGCCCTCATGCACCGACATATCGGCGTGGGCCGGGTAAGCGCTGGGGGTAAAACGCGGCGCCGAGGTCTCGCTCAGCGTATGCGGAATGATGATGGGCGGGTGCAGGGCGTGGCGCTTGCGGGTGCTGCCATAGCCGGGCGAATTCATCGGCGGCCAACTGCCCGCGGCGGGGCGGGGGAATTCGGTCACTGCAGAATCTCCTTCACCAGTTTCAAGGCGTGGTTGGCTTTTGGCACGCCGGCATAGCTCGCGACATGGAGCAGCGCCTCGGAAATTTCCGCCGGTGTCACGCCGGTATTGGCGGTGGCGCGGATATGCAGCTTGAATTCCTCATCCAGGCCAAGGGCGGCCAGCATGCTCAGCGTGATCAGGCTGCGCTGATGCCGCGACAGGCCCGGCCGGGTCCAGACGCGGCCCCAGACGCCCTCAAGGATGAAATCGCGGAAGGGCGCGTCCATGGCGGTGAGATTGGCCTCGGAACGGTCAACATGGGCATGGCCCAGCACGGCGCGGCGCACCGCCATGCCGGCCTCGGCCCCCATGGCATACAGCCCGGCCAAATGCCCCAGCACCGCGGCGGTCACCGCCTCCGCCGCCTCGAAATTCGGGATATGGCTGGCATGGGGGATGATGACGAGTTTCGCGCCGGCAATGGCCTCGGCAATCTCGCGGCTTTTCGCCACCGGGGATGAGGGATCGGCCTCGCCCACCACAACCGTGGTCGGGCAGGTGATGGGCCCGGGCATGGTCGCATCGCGCAAAGCCGCCGAGCAGCCGAGATAGCCCATGGGGTCGGTGCGCAGCAGCATGCGCAGCAGCGCGCGGGAGGATGGCAGGGAGGGGTCCACCACCCAATTGGCCATCACCGCATCCTGCACCGCGGCCATGCCGCCGGATTTGACGCCCTCCATGCGGGTGATCCAGCGCTCGGGCGGGCCGGAGATGAAGGAGGTGTCGCAGGGGATGATGGAGAGCACGCGCGCGGGGTAGGAGGCCGCCAACTCGAGGCTCAGCCGCCCGCCAATGGAGACGCCGGCGACATGCGCTTGCGCCACGCCGAGGGCATCGAGCACCGCCACCGCATCGGCGGCGAGCATGGCCATGGAGTAATCGCCCGGCGTGGCCCCGCTCAGCCCATGGCCGCGCAAATCCATCCGAATCACCCGGTATTGCCGGGCGAGGGCGGGCAGTTGCGGCGCCCAGATCTCCATGGTGGTGCCGAGCGAATGCAGCAGCAGCAGGGCGGGAGCGCCGGGCGGCCCCTCCTCGCGCACATGGAAGACGGTGCCGTCGATATCGACAAAACTCATGTCAGAATTCTCACCAGCCAAAGGGATAGCCCGGGAAAGGCCACGCACAGCACGAGACGCAGGATATCCATCGCCAAATAGGGCATCACGCCGCGATAAATCGCCGCGATCGGCACGTGTTTGGCAATGGAGGAAATCACGAAGACATTGAGCCCAATGGGCGGCGCCGTCAGCCCAATGCCCACCACCACCAGCACCAGCATGCCGAACCAGATGCCCACCTCCTCGGTCGGCATGCCGAAATCGAGGCCGGTGACGACGGGGAAGAAGACCGGCAGGGTGAGCAACATCATCGCCAGCTCATCCATCACCGCGCCCAGCACGATATAGGTCAGCAGCAGCACCGCCAGCACGCCATAGGGCGGGAAGGATTGCTCGGTCACCCAAAGCGCCAGCAAATCCGGCGCCTGGGAGAGTGCCAGAAAGGCGTTGAAGATTTCCGCGCCGAGCAAAATCGCAAAGATCATCGCCGTGGTCTCGGCGGTGGAGAGCAGCGAGGCCTTGAGCTCCCGCCAAGGCAGATCGCCGCGCGCCCAGCCCACCACCAGCACGGCCACGCAGCCCACCGCGGCACTCTCGGTGGGGGTGAAAATACCGGCATAAATGCCGCCCACCACCACGAAGGCGATGAGCAGCACGGGGATGACCTCGCGGAAGGCGCGGGCGCGCTCGGCCGGGCTCATCGGGTCGCAAGGCGGCGCCAGATGCGGGCGCTTTCGTACCAGCAGCCACACCGCCAGCATGTAAAGTGCTGTGGCCAGCAGGCCGGGGATGAGCGAGGCGATGAAGAGCTTGGCGATATTCTGCTCGGTGGTGATGGCATAAATCACCAGGATGACGCTGGGCGGAATAAGAATGCCCAAAGTGCCGCCAATGGCGATGGTGGCGGTGGCCAGCCCAGGATCGGTGCGATAGCGCAGCAATTCCGGCAGCGCCGCCCGGCCGAAGGTGGCGGTGGTGGCGACCGAACTGCCCGAGATGGCGGAGAAGGCCGAGGATGCGCCGATCACCGACATCAGCATCCCCCCCGGCCGGCGGCCGACCAGCGCATTGCAGGCGGCGAAAAGCTCCCGCGCCAACCCGCCGCGCTCGGCCAGCGCGCCCATCAGGATGAACAGCGGAATGACCGAGAGCGTGTAATTGGCAAAGAGATGATAGGGCGTGGATTTGAGGTAATTCAGCAGCGCCGTCCAATCGAGGATATGGACATAGCCCAGCGCGCCCACCAGCAGCATGGCCAGCGCGATGGGCGCGCGCAGCACGATCAGCAGCAGCAGAATGGCAAAGCCCCAGCCGGCGATGATGAATTCGGGTGCCATCTAACAGCCGATCGGTCGGGCAGCGAAAAAGCCGTTGATCATGTCCATCATCAACGCCCCCGAATCAGGCGCGGCACCCAGGCCAGCGCGATCAGCGCCGTCAGCCCGAAACACGCTGCCCCCACCGCAATGGCCCAGCCAAAGGGCAGCGCCAGCAGGCCGATGGTGCGGCTGCCATTGGCCATCGCCTCCGCCCCGCCCAGCGCCATGCGCCAGGCGATGACGCCCATCACCGCCGCCCAGACCAACTGCCAGAAGCCATCCACCACCTCGTTCCAGCGCCGGGGCAGCCAGGTGGAGAAACTATCCACCATGATGTTGCCGCGCTTGAGCGTGGTGAAGCCCAGCGCCGCCAGCACGCCCAGGCCAGAGCCGATGGAAATCAGCTCAAAATCGCCGCGAATGGGCTGGCTGGTGAGCCAGCGCAGGCCGCCCGAGGCCACGGTGAGGAAGGAGATGGCCAGCAGCACCAACCCGCCGGCGAGCGCCATGAACACCGCCGCACCGGCGAGAACCCCGCCGGGCGGTGCGATCTCACCCTCCTGGCTCAAGCCACGCCCTGGCCGAATTGCGCCACCAGCGCGCGCGCCTCTTCCAATAGCGCGCCGCCATTGATGTTGCGCTCACGCATCGCTGCCACCCAATTGGTGATCACCGGCTCGGTGGTGCGGCGGAAGCGGGCGGTTTCCTCGGGCGAGAGCGAGATGATCTGATTGCCGCGGCGGCGCACCATCTCCTCCACCTTCGGGCCTTCCTCATCCCAGGGGCGGGCGGCCATGCGGGCGGCTTCCATGCCGGAATTGGCATCGAGAATGGCGCGCAGATCGGGCGCCATCGCCTCATATTTCGCCTTGTTCATCGCCAGGATGAAGGTGGCGATGTAGAAGGTGGGCGAGCCCTCGAATTCGGTGTGGAAGCGCAGCGCCTCATGCAGGCGGATGGAGGGCACCACCTCCCACGGCACCACGGCGCCATCGATGACGCCCTGGGCCAGGGCTTCGGGCACTTGCGGCACGGGCAGGCCAATGGGGGCGGCGCCGAGTGCGCGCAGCGCCTCGCCGGCCTGGCGGCTGGGGAAGCGCAGCTTGAGCCCCACCATATCCTCCTGCCGCCGCACCTCGCGCTTGGCATGGATAACGCCGGCATCATGGCCCCAGGCGGTGATGAGGTGGGTTTCGCTGAACTCCGCCCGCATCCGCCGCTCATAGAATGTCTGCACCGCCTGCACATTCACGCTGGCGCGCTTATGGGCGACGAAGGGCAGCTCGAAGGCCTCGATGCTGGGGAAGCGGCCGGGTGAATAGCCGGGCAGCGTCCAGACGATATCGACCACGCCATCGCGCGCTTGGTCGTAAAGCTGCGGCGGTGCGCCGCCCAATTGCATGGAGGGGAAGATCTGCACCCGCAGGCGATTGTTGGAATCGGCCGCCAGCTTGGCCGCCCAGGGCTGCAGGAAGAAGCGATGCACATTGGAAATGGCAGGCAGGAAATGGTGCAGGCGCAGGGTCAATTCCTGCGCGCGGGCGGCTTGCGGGCGCAGCAGGGCGGGTGCTGCGAGGCCCGCGGCCAGGATGGTGCGGCGGTTTGTCATTGTTCTTGGTCTCTCCCGGATGCGTGGCTCCTGGGAGAGCATGTGCCTTGTTGCGGCCTGCTGCTCAAGCGGGGCGCTGCAAGACCAAGGGCAGAGAGCGCGAAGGGGCTTATGGCACATTGATGCTTTGGAATTAAATCTTCTATGTTCTGGATGGTTCGCCTCGCCGGCCAAGGCATCTGGCTGCGATGAGCGACCCAGGATACCGGCAGCGAGGTCATCCCTCCACATCGGTTAGGAGCCCCGAATGACCAAAGCCCTCGATCAACGCCGTTATTCGGCGCCGCAGGATATTATTGAATCGATCAGCCGCTTTCGATTGGGAGCATTATCTCTAGCAGCAACCCTGGATCGCCTATGGGCAGAAATTCATGCTCTGCCCGAGGCACTCAGCGGGGTTGTCGGTGACCTCGAAGACCAATGGAGCGAGATCGAAGCCGTCTATGCCCTCGCCGCAGAAGCAGAGCAGCCGAGGCTCGACCCAGGGCAGGCGAGTGATGTGCATGCATCGATGGACGCCATGATCGCCATCATGGAGCGTGCTTTGTGACGGAGCCTGCCGGCGGGGGGAAGCGCGCGATCATCCCACACCCGCACGCATCATGGAGAAAACCATGACCTCAACTATTTATCGCTTGAACCATTACCACCCGCTGAGCATCGCTCAACCAGTGGACCGTGTTTCGTTCGACGGCAAAACCATCGGCAATTTCTCCACGCCGGAGCATGTGGCCCGCGCTCACGCCGCCGTCGCCGGGCAGGAGGGTTTCCGCGACTGGCCCGATGGGTTCAGGCTGCTGGAAATTCCGCTGGATCATGATTTTTTTGTTGAGGGCTTCATCCTTCATGCGGAAGGAGATATCGCCATCGCGGGCGAGGGTTCCGGCGATGTCGGCAATGATACTGAAGTGGAGGAGTATGGCAGCGTCCCCCCCCGAATACCCGGAAGAGCCGCTGCTGGGAGACCCCGCTTTGGCCATCGGGCAGGCACCCGGAGGATTATGGGAACTCACGCATTTCAAGATCGGCCCACGGAGTGAGCAATGCTATTTTGAACTCGGTGCGAAGATGATTGGGCTCTATACCAATGCGGAAAACGCCAAGGCGACTATCGGCCGCCTGCGCGACAAGCCCGGCTTTCGGCAATGGCCCGGTGGGTGGCGGATTTTCTCTACCAACATTGATCAAACGTGCTGGGAGGATGGTTTCGTCAATGGCGATGAAGACTGAAAGCGGCCGGCAGCCCACATGAAAGCCGCGCCATGGCTTTTCGTGCTGCTCTGGTCCGGCGGGTTTACCGCCGTGGCCATCGCCCTGCCCTATACCGAGCCGCTGACGCTGCAGGTTTTGCGCTATGCCGCGGTTGTGCTGCTGCTGCTGCCGCCGGTGCTGTTGCTGCGCCCGGCCTGGCCGAATGCGCGGGGGCTGCGGCACCTGGCCCGCATGGGGCTGGTGATACAATTCAGCTATTTCGCCTGCACCAACCTGGCGCTGAGTTGGGGCATATCGCCGGGTGGGCTGGCGTTGATCGTGGCCTTGCAGCCCATCCTGGTGGCGCTGCTCTCGGCCCGGGTGACGGGCGATGTGGTGCCGCGCGCCGCCTGGGCGGGGCTGTTGATCGCCTTTTGCGGCGTGGCGCTGGTGGTGGTCTCGGGCTCGGCGGTGGCGGCGCGGGACTGGCCGGGGCTGGTCTTCGCCGTGATCTCGCTCGGCGCCATGACCACGGGCGCGCTGCTGGAACGCCGTGATGGCGCCCCCTGCCACCCGCTGGTCTCCAACCTGGTGCTCTATGCGGTGGGGCTGGCGGCCACATTGCCGGTGGCCTGGGCGCTGGAGGAGATGCGCGTGGTCTGGAGCGCGGATCTGGCCTGGGGCCTGGGCTATCTCGTGCTGGTCAATTCGCTCATTTCGATGACGCTGCTGCTGGCCATGCTGCGGGCGGGCGAGGCGGCGCGGGTTTCCGCCCTGTTCTTCCTGGTGCCGCCGCTGGCCGCCCTGCTGGGCTGGGTGGTGCTGGGGCGGGAGGTGGCGCCGCTGGCCTGGCTGGGCACGGCGATTGTCGCGCTGGGGGTGATTTTGGCCCGCCGCGGAGCGGGCAAGTAACACGCCGCGGAGCGGGCAGGTAAACCTGCCCCGCGATGGACAGACCAGCCCGTTGACCCAATCCGCCCGCACGTTCACGCTCACCCAAAAGGGAGAGCAGAGATGGCACATGCGGGTTTGAAGTTCGGCATCTTCATGGCGCCGTTCCATCGGTTGGGTGACAACCCAACCCTGGCCATCCACCGTGACCTCGAATTGATCGAACATCTCGACCGTCTGGGCTTTGACGAGGCCTGGGTGGGCGAGCATCACTCCGCCGGCTGGGAGACCATTGCCAGCCCCGAGGTCTTCATCGCCGCCGCCATCGAGCGCACCCGCCATATCCATCTGGGCTCCGGCGTCACCTCCCTGCCCTATCATCACCCGCTGCTGGTGGCGCAACGCTTTGTCCAGCTTGACCATATGTCGCGCGGGCGCGTCATGCTGGGCTGCGGCCCCGGCGCCCTGGCGAGCGACGCCTATATGATGGGTATCCCGGCCGAGACACAGCGCCGGCGGATGGAGGAATCGCTGGCCGCCATCACCGCGCTTCTGGCCTGCGAGGCGCCGGTCTCCATGCAGACCGATTGGTTCACCCTCAAAGACGCCCGGCTGCACCTCGCCCCCTATACCGCGCCGCGCTTCCCCATTTCGGTCGCCACCTCCACCACGCCCTCGGGCGCCATGGCCGCCGCGAAGCATGGGCTGGGCATGCTCTCCCTGGGTGCCGGCCTGCCCGGCGGCCCGCAGAAACTGGCCGAGCAATGGCGCATGGCCGAGACCGAGGCGGCAAAGCACGGCAAAACCATGGACCGGGCGAATTGGCGCCTGGTGGTCAACCTCCATGTCGCCGAGGATGACGAGACCGCCATACGCCAGGTTCGCCTGGGCGAGCGTGCCGAGACTGAAACCTATTTCGGCGAGGTGCTGGCCCGGCCGCCCTCACGCTCGGAAAACCCGCTGGCCGATGGGCTGCGCGCCGGCACCACCCTGGTGGGCAGCCCCGATACGGTGGCCGATGGCATCGCCCGGCTGCTCAGCTTCACCGAAGGCGGTGCCGGCGGTGTGCTGTTCCGCGCGCATGATTGGGCCAATCGCCGCGACACCTGGGAGAGCTATGAACTCTTCGCCCGTTGGGTAATGCCCCGCTTCCAGGGCTCACTGCGCATGCCCAGCGAAAGCCGGGAATGGTGCGTGGAAAACCGTGGCGGTATTTTCGCCCCCAATATCGCCGCCCTGCACAAGGCCTTTGCCGATGCCGGGCATGCGGTGCCGGAGACGGATAGGCTGAAGCTTCGGCAGGGTTGACGCTACAGCTACAACCGCGGCGAAACCCCGCTCACCCCGGTGGCCTGCTCCAATTGCGCCAGCGCCACCAGATAATTGGTCCGCGCCAGATTCGCCGCCAAACGTGTGGCGTTGAGCGTGCGCAGCGCGTCCAGCACCTCAAGCAGCGAGGAGCCACCGGCCGTATAGGCCTGCTCGGCCGAGCGATAGGCCGCTTCGGCCCTGGCCAAGGCGCCACCGGTATAGACCCGCAGCAGGTTGCGCGATTGCTCGACGGCAGACCAGGCAATGGCGAAATCCGCCCGGGCCTGCAGCAAGGCGGCCCGCGCCAGGGCATCGGCCTGGCCAGCCTGCCCGGCCGCCACACCCACATTCCCCTCGACGATGCGGCGGGTGAAGATCGGCACTGAAAGCTGCATGCTGAACTGGTCATTGGCCAGCAAGGGCACCGTGCCGGAGGGCACGTTCTGGTTCAGCCGGGTGCGGGCAAAGCCGGCATTGACGGTGACATCACGCCACCGCGCAGCCTCCGCCAAGGCGAGATTGGCACCCGCTGCACTGGCCTGGCGCAGGGCGGCCACCACATCAGGGCGGTCCTGCACCGCAGCGCCCAGCTCCTCGCGGCCAATGCCCAGATCGGGGATGGTGTTGAAGCGGCCCTGCACGTCAAAGGCGATGGCGGAGAGCGTGGCGCGCACAGGGTCACTGCTCGTGGCGCCCCGGCGGGTGGGCACCGCTGGCGGCTCACCGGGGCGGAAATCCGCCGCATCGGCCGCCAGGGTCACCGCAATCTGCGCCACCGCCACGGCATAGGCCTGGGCATTGGTCACAACATCGCTTTCGAACACCACGCGGCTGGCCTGAAAGCGCAGCAGATCCCCCTCAGGGATGGCACCATCGCGCAATTGCCGGCGCAGCAGCGCCTCGGTCCGGTCCAGCCCGGCGCGATTGGCCAGCGCCACCTCAAGATTGGCCCGCGCGCCCAGCGCGGTGAAGAAATTCTGCCGCAGCACATAAAGCTGGCTGCGCAGCGCATCGAGCACCTGCGCCTCGGCCGCGCCGATATTCTCCTCGGCTAGGCGGGTGCGCAGGCTGCGCTTGCCGCCCAACTCCACCAGCACCTGCAGCCCCACGGTCACATTGTTTTGCAAACCCAGGAAGCGCGCGCCGGTGATATTGGCGGTATTGGGCGAACCTGCGGCAGGCCGCCCGCCCTCATTGAACTGGCCAAAGGTATTGCCGGCCGACACCACCGCCGGCGGCAGCGAACTGGCCACCAGGCGTTGCGCCCGCGCCGAATCCACCCCGCGGCGGGCGGCGATGACTGCGAGGTTGCGCTCCACCAGCAGCCGCTGGGCCTGTTCGAGGGTCATGACCTGCGTGCCGGGGGAGAGCGGCATGGCAGCCTGGGCAGGCGTGGCCTGGCGCGGTGACTCGGCCCGGCCGGATGGGGCTGCGGCGGGCTGCTGTGGCTGCGCCAGCGCCGCGCCAGAGGCCACCAACAGCACCATTATCGGAAGTGATTTCATTCCGCCAACCCCGCACGCGCCCTGCGCATTTGAATGATTTTTTCCGATTCGGCGAGGTCTCGCGGCCGACCCAACAGGTCGATCATTGCCGGAAACACCACAAGGATGAAGAAAGGCACGAGACCAATGCCACCCACCACCACGATCGCCAGTGGCTTCTGCACATCCGAGCCGATGCCTGTCGAGAGTGCCATGGGCAGCAAGCCACAGAAGCTGGCGAAACAGGTCATCAGCACCGGCCGCATACGGTCCTCGCCCGCCAGGTCCAGCGCCTCGCGCCAGGGGTGGCCCTCGCTGCGGACATGGTTGAAATGCGAGAGGAAGATGATCCCCTCCATCACCGTGATGCCGAAGAGCGCGAGAAAGCCAATCGCCGCCGGCACCGAGAAATTCAGCCCCGCCACCGCCAGGGCCGCCACGCCGCCTGAGATCGACAGCGGCACGATGCCGATCACCAGCAGCGTCTCGCGCAGATTGTTGAACTGCACATAGAGCAGCACGGCAATGAGCCCGAAGGCGACAGGGACAATGGTGGTCAGCCGCGCAATCGCCTCCTGCAGGTTCTTGAACTCACCCTCCCAGGAGAGGCGATAGCCCGGCGGCAGGGTGACCCGCGCGGCGACGGTGGCTTGGGCCTCCTGCACCGCACTCGAAGGGTCGCGCCCACGCACCGAGAAACGCAGCGGCACATAGCGCGCCGAATCCTCGCGGTAGATATAGGCAACGCCGGCGCGCAACTCGATATCGGCCACATCGGCCAGCACCGCGCCACGCGGCCCACCCACCGGCACCCGGCCAATCGCCTCGACCGAATCGCGATAGGGCGCATCGAGGCGCACCATGATGGGGAAATTGCGGTCCGCCCCGCGCTCATAAAGCCGCCCGGCCTCGCGCCCACCAATCGCCGCCTGCACGACGTCATTGATGTCATCCATCTGCAGGCCAAAGCGCGCGGCGCGCGCCCGGTCGATCGAAATCGCCACCGTGGGCTGGCCCAGGGTGCGGAAGACGGCGAGATCGGCAATGCCGGCCACCGGTTCGATGGTGCGGCGCACCTCCTCGGCGATGCGGGCCAGGATGTCCAGATCAGGGCCGAAAACCTTCACGGCATTGGCACCCTTCACCCCCGATGCGGCCTCCTGGACATTGTCGGAGATCGCCTGGGCGAAAGCGAATTCAATGCCGATATAGCGCTGCATCAGCCGCGCATTGATCGCCGCCACCAGCCCGTCGCGGTTGGGTGCGGTGGTCCATTGATCGGGTGGCTTCAGCGGCACGAAGAATTCGGCGTTGAAGAAACCCGCACTGTCGGTGCCATCATCGGGGCGGCCCTGCTGGCTGGTTACCGTCACCGCCTCGGGGAACTCGGCCAGGATCTGGCGAATTCCCGTCACCGTGGCCTGGCCCTCTTCGAGGCTGATGGTGGCGGGCATGGTGGCGCGCACCCAGAGATTGCCCTCCTCCAGCGTGGGCAGGAATTCGGCGCCGAGCAGGCTGAACAGGAAGATGGTGGCAGCGAAGAGGCCCACGGCCAGCGCCATGCACAGCGCGCGCGCGCGCATGGCGGCGGCATAGCAGCGCCGATGCACCCAGCGGCTGACGCGCACGATCAGCGTGTCCTTCTCCGTGCTGTCCTCACGCAGCAACACCGCCGCCAGCGCGGGGGTAATGGTGAAAGTGGCAAACAGCGCGCCGATGATGGCATAGGCATAGGTCTTGCTCATCGGCCCGAAGATCCGGCCCTCAATGCCGCCCAGGGTGAAGAGCGGGATGAAGGCGGCGATGATGATCAGCGCCGAGAAGAAGATGGCCTTATCCACCTCGGATGCGGCGCGCAGGATGGTCAATTGCACGCCCGAAAGCCCGGTGCCGCCGGAGACAGGCCCCTGATGGGGATTGCGCCGGGCCAGGCCGAGATGGCGGTAGATATTCTCCACCATGATCACGGTGGCATCTACCAGCAGGCCGAAATCCAAAGCACCCAGGCTGAGCAGATTGGC
>Ga0214917_10000803_pt1 | contig 40877 bp, 36 predicted proteins | sample LL_1208_BB_MetaG_FD_177983 | JGI IMG/M metagenome (GOLD analysis project Ga0214917, IMG submission 177983) | Freshwater microbial communities from Lake Lanier, Atlanta, Georgia, United States - LL_1208_BB | ecosystem: Environmental > Aquatic > Freshwater > Lake | place: USA: Georgia | collected... | reverse complement strand
AGCAGGCGTCGCCTTGAAACCGCCATAGCACCAGCCGGCATTGAGATAGAGGCCTTCAATCGGCGTCTTGTCGATGATTGGCGAACCGTCCATCGACATATCCATGATGCCGCCCCAGCTGCGCAAAAAGCGCAACCGGCTCAACATCGGGATCATCGCCACCCCTTCTTCCATCAGATGCTCGACAAGCGGCATGGATCCGCGCTGCGCATACGAATTGTAGCCGTCGATATCGCCACCGAAGACAAGACCGCCTTTGTCGGACTGGCTCACATAGAAATGACCGGCACCGAAAGTAATGACGGTATCGATCAGCGGCTTCACCCCTTCCGAGACAAAAGCCTGTAAAACATGGCTTTCGATCGGCAGGCGCAGTCCCGCCATGGCGGCCACACGGGAGGAATTACCGGCGGCGGCGAAACCTACCTTCTTCGCACGGATGAAACCTTTCGTAGTTTCGACGCCGATGATCTTTCCGTTCTCGATGCGCACGCCCGTGACTTCGCAATTTTGGCAGATGTCGACACCGCGCTGGCTGGCAGCACGCGCATAACCCCACGCGACAGCGTCGTGGCGTACAGTTCCGCCGCGCGGTTGCAACAAGCCCCCCTTCACGGGGAAGCGTGCATTGTCGAAGTCGAGATAGGGCGCGATCTGGCGGACCTGTTCACGATCCAGCAATTCAGAATCGACACCGTTGAGGCGCATCGCATTGCCGCGTCGCGCAAAAGCATCACGCTGCGCGTCGGAATGGAAAAGATTGATTACGCCGCGCTGGCTGACCATGGCGTTGAAATTGATGTCCTGCTCGAGGCCCTCCCACAGCTTCAGTGACCATTCATAAAAGGGCGTGTTGCCTGGGAGGAGATAATTCGAGCGGATGATCGTTGTATTGCGGCCGACATTCCCCGAGCCGATATAGCCCTTCTCGAGCACGGCGACATTGGTGAGGCCATGTTCCTTCGCCAAATAGTGAGCAGTTGCGAGGCCATGGCCACCGCCGCCCACGATTATGACATCGTACTCATCCTTCGGCTGCGCATCGCGCCATGCGGTCGACCATCCCTTATTGCCTTGGAAAGCCTGCGAAAGCAGCGAGAAAATCGAGTATTTCATCTGCGGGTGTCCGAACCGGGCGCCGAAAAAGCTCTTGTCAATTTTACAGAGACCGGCATAGGAATATGACTGGGAGCGACATGAATTTGCCAAATAGAGACGAAAAGACCGAAATTCATCTGTCGCGTCGGATCGAGAAGGTCGGCATTCTGCTCGTGCCGGGCTACGCTCTGATGTCTTATGCTTGCGCGATGGAACCCCTGCGCGCGGCCAATCTCATTTCCGGACAACCGCTTTACCAATGGCAACATTTCTCGCCGGATGGCGCGCCATCGAGCGCATCCAACGGCGTGCAGATCGTCGCTGATGACGGCCTCGTCCGCACGCCGGATCTCGATCTCCTGCTGGTCTGTGCAGGCGGAAATCCCGCAGTTTTCACCGATTCACGCACCTTTTCATGGCTACGCCAATTGGCTCATGCCGGCACGATCATCGGCGGTGTTTCGGGCGGCCCGTACATTCTCGCACGCGCCGGGCTGCTGGAAGGGCGACGATGCACCATCCATTGGGAGCATGTGCCTGCATTCATCGAAGAATTTCCGGGCGTTCGCCTCACACGCAATCGTTATGAGATCGACGGCAACCGTATTTCCTGCTCCGGCGGCATTGCCGGTCTTGAGATGATGCATCAGCTGATCGCCGCCGATCACGGCCATGTTCTGGCAAGCGAAGTTGTCGAGTGGTTCCTCCATTCGGATGTGCGCACCGGCGACATGCCGCAACGGATGGCGATCCGAGAGCGCATGGCGGTGCGCGACCCGAAGCTCATCAAGGTTCTCGAAAAAATGGAAACGTCGCTGGAAGACGTCCGCTCGCGCGAGGGCCTAGCGAGCCTGGCTGGCATATCAGTTCGGCAGCTTGAACGCCTGTTCAAGCTCCATCTCGGCCGAACCATCTCTGAGCATTATGCTGAGATCCGGCTTCGGCATGCCCGAACTCTGCTCCGGCAGACCTCCCTCTCGGTCCTAGAGGTCGCGATCGCATCCGGTTTTACCAATGCAAGCCATTTCTCACGCTCTTACCGGAAGCGTTTTGGCCACTCGCCACGCCATGAAGTCCAGCGCCACCCCACCGGACAGGACACTTCAATTGTGCTTCGCACAAAGCCACATCCAGCCGGTTGATGTCTCGTTCAAGCAAAAACAAGTCGCGTCCGGTAAAATCGCAGCTTGGATCGCCCTCATTATTGAGCTTGTCTCAGAAGGGGACCAGGCCATGACATTATCCATCAAAACTCTCATTCGTTCAGCCTGCGCGCTGGCGGCCGCCACCGTGTGGGGCACGTCCATGGCGCAAGCACAGGACACACTCGCCCAGGTGAAACAGAAGGGGACGCTGACCGTCGGGATCAAAAACGATTATAAGCCGTGGGGCTTCCTCGATCCGTCGGGCAAGATTGTCGGTCTTGAGATCGATCTCGCTAATTCCATTGCCCAGAAGATCGGCGTTTCTAAGGTTGAACTAGTGCCGGTGACGGCCGCAAACCGCATGGAATTTCTCAATCAGGGCCGCATCGATCTCGTGATCGCAACAATGGGCGACACCGAAGCACGCCGCAAAGTCGTCGGCATGGTCGAGCCAAATTACTACGCGGGCGCGACGAACATCTTGTCACCGAAATCCGCCAATCTCAAAAATTGGAGCGACCTGAAGGGTCGCAAAGTTTGCGCCGTTCAAGGCGCTTACTACAATCGCCGCGTGACAGAAATGTATAGCCCGGAATTGGTTGTTTACCCGGCTGTTCCGGACGCCCTCAACGCTTTGCAGGGCGGCAATTGCATTGCCTTCTTGTTCGATGACACGCTCATCGTTTCAACACTTTCGGGCGGCGATCCGAAATGGGCAAATTATGAGATGCCGTTGAATTCTGAAGATCCGCAATTGTGGGCCATCGGTGTACGCCTTGCTGACCTCAACGGCCCCTTCGGCCAGTTAGTTAAGGACATGTCGGTTGATTGGCACAAATCAGGCTATCTGCTTGAACTCGAAAAGAAGTGGGGCATCAAGCAGAGCCCATATCTGATCGAGACGAACAAAAAGCTGAAAGGCAATTGAGCGCCAAATTCGGGCAGGGTTCTCAGGAACCCTGCCTTCACTCTTCTCTGACGCTTTGGCTCTCTTTCCATGATGGAACCGATCGCACGCTGGTTTAAATGGCTGTCGAGCACCCACGGCCTGAATTACAGCGTCTTTTTTGATAACTACGATCAAACGCTTTTTCTCAAGGGCCTGCAGACTACCATTTTTTTGTCCCTTGCCTGCATTTTCCTTAGCATTATGGTGGGATTGATCGGCGCGTGGCTACAAGGTTCGCGCTTGCGTGCTGCGCGGATTGGCACAGCGATGTTCGTGCAGTTTTTCCGTAATACGCCGCCCCTCGTACAACTCGCATTTTTCTACTATGCGGTCAGCTCATTGTTGCCGACCTTGACTGACCAGTTCGGTGCACAGGCGCCAATCATCAACAATCTCGGCTGGGCAATCATTTCTTTTTCGCTGTTCGCCGGCGCCTTCAATATCGAAATTTTCCGCTCTGGCATCGAAGCGGTTCCAACAGCGATGACGGAAGCTGCCGAATCGCTCAGTTACACGCGGTTCCAGATCTACCGTATTGTCGTCGTTCCGATTGCGTTCCGCATTTGTTTGCCGTCACTCGGTAACAATCTCGTCAATCTGGTGAAGACGACGACACTCGCCTACGCTATTGGGGTGCCGGAGCTCCTTTACGCGTCCGCACAGATCTGGTCGGAAGCGATGAACGTGCGCGAAATGATGGTGCTTTTGCTCATCACCTATGTGGCACTGGTCGCTGTGCTGGTGGGCTTGATGCAGCGTTGGGAACGATCCTTGCGTATTCCAGGGTACATCGCATGAAAGCGCTACCCCAAAACTCGCTCCCGGTTCTACTCACGCCAACGCGCCCGGCACTCGAGCCGTTGCCTGCCTTCACTACGTTCGTTCAATCACGCGCGCTTGCTATCATTCTCGTGGGCGGCTTCATTCTGTCCTGCGGGATCAGCGCTGCTCTATCCGCCGGAGCTACGCAGCCGCGGCCTTCCATTCTCGACGTATTGCTGAAGTGGGCTCCGCTCATCGGCGGTGGTTTTCTGTTCAATATTGCGGTGAGCATCGCGTCAATGGCGATTGGAACTTTGAGCGGCGTTCTTCTCGGACTCGGCCAGATTTCGCCCTCCCGTTCAATCGCCAAGATCAGCTGGTTCCTAACTCAATTTTTCCGGAATTCGCCTTGGCTCGTGCTCTTATTCTTCGTCATGTTTCTTTTGCCATTCGAGCTGAAACTCGGCAGCCTCACACTTCCCTTGCCTGCATGGTTCAAGGCAATCATCGGCCTAGCGCTGCCCGTTATGGCCAATGTCGCGGAAATTGTGCGCGGCGGCATCAAATCCATTCCCTTTAGCCAATGGGAATCGGCTGAGAGCTTGGCCTTTTCGCGGCGGCAGATTTTGTGGCAAATCATTCTGCCGCAAGCCTTCAAGCGTATGATTCCGCCCTGGATGAATCTTTACGCCATCCTGACCATGGCAACGACACTGATATCGGTTGTCGGCATTCAAGACTCGATGACACTCACGAAAGCTGCCCTCGTTGCCGAAGGACGTCTCGATCTTTACCTGCCGTTCTACACGATGCTGCTCTTAATGTTCTTTGCCTATTGCTATCCCATCGCCCGTCTGACCCAATCGCTCGAACGCCGCGTAGCGGTCAAGTTTTAGGAACACCACTATGCTTGGTCAGCCGCTGATCGAAATCGATCACGTCGAAAAATCCTTCCACAACACCGTGGTGTTGCGTGATATTTCGATGAAGATCACAAAGGGCGAATGCGCCTGCATCATCGGGCCATCCGGGTCTGGCAAATCGACTTTGCTACGCTGTATCAACGCGCTCGTTCCAGTTTCGAGAGGCTCGATCATCGTCGACGGAATTCAGGTTAACGATCCGAACCTCGATAAGCTCGCCTTGCGTCGTAAGGTCGGGATCGTCTTTCAACAATACAATCTCTTTCCTCACAAAACCGCGATACAGAACATTGCAATGGCACCGATAAATGTCCTCGGCAGGCCGAAAGAGGAATCGTATGAGCGGGCCCGTCAGCTCCTCGCGAAGGTGAAATTGTCGGAGAAGGCAGATGCCTATCCAGGTGAATTATCGGGCGGCCAGCAGCAGCGTGTAGCTATTGCGCGCTCACTCGCGATGAACCCTCTAGTCATGCTCTTTGACGAGGTCACGGCGGCGCTCGACCCAGAAACTAAAAAGGAAGTTCTCTACACGATCCGAGATCTGGCAGCGGAAGGTATGACATGTATTCTTGTTACCCATGAGATGGGATTTGCGTCAGAAGTTGCCGACCATGTCTACTTCACGGATGGTGGAATGATTGTTGAATCCGGCACGCCAACCGATATTTTCAAAGCAGCCCAAAATGATCGAACCCGTGCATTTTTAAGCCAAGTATTATAAATGGACAAAAGCTTAACAAGCGTATGAAGAATAAGACAGGACTTGTTCCTTGTGAATATGACAGTCAAAAATAGCGCTTTTTTCTCAACAGTTGAAGATTGTTAGCTTCATTCGTGACATTTTTTATGCGTGTCAAATATTCTCGACCAAATTAATATCTGAATGTCCAGCCCGCTATAATGCCCCATTGATCTGATGGTTTTATATGATTGTTTCAGGTGCTGGCGGACATATGGGTAGGGCCTGATGCAACCTCATCTGGTTATATTGTGTGGGCCATTGATTGTTGATGGTTTGAGCTTGGCGTTGACCTTACCGGCATTAGCAGCAATCCCGATGTGATGAGGATGCTTAACGGTTTTAGGTGACGAAAGCTGTCGCCCTTCGGTATTTTTCATCCGCTGGAGTCAATTGACTTTCTCGGGGCGGTTTTGGGCAGGAGCGCTTGAAAGGCAACTCGAATCAAGATCATTGAAAACGCATTGGAAGTGATCTTTCATTGATCTCGCAGCCCCTTATTCCCCCCCTTCGATACCGATTTCCAGCTCTCAGCTTTTTTCGATCGCAAATCGAATGCCTTGAGATTCGTGGTGCGAATGTCCGTCAATAAGTTGCTCGCCCCCCGGTAACGTCGAATGTAAAGCCCGTAGTAAAAGAACAATCCGGCCCTGCGATCCAAGAGACTAATGCACCAACTTCATCCATCTGCAGAAAACGGCCCATTGGAATTTTAGCCTTCATTGACGCGATATGCTCGGGTGTCATTTGCATCATCAAATCCGTTTCTACCATTGCGGGCGCAACCGCATTGACCGTTATTCCATCAAGAGCAAGTTCCTTTGCAATAGCCTTCGTCAACGCAATCACACCGCCCTTCGCTGCTGAATACGGGGCAATGGACGGAACGCCTTCTTTGCCGGCGATTGATGAGATGTTGATGATCCGTCCATAGCCTCTGCTTTTCATGTGCGGAATGACGACCTTCGAGCAGTAGAAAACCGAAGACAGATCGGTCGCAATGACCCGATCCCACATCTCTAAAGGGTAATCCCATGACAATGCGATGGGCCCATTAATGCCGGCATTATTGACCAGAATATCGACAGTTCCGAACGATCTCAGCGTCTCGGAAAATGCTTTCTGAACGCCATCAAACTGCGAAACGTCCACCTCAATCACTTGGTCAGGGATGAAGCCGCGCTTTTCAATGGCATCCTGCCTGACATCGTAGTCCCAAACGGAAACACGCGCTCCACGCTGCTGAAGATGTGCCGCAATCGCCAATCCGATACCACGCATACCGCCCGTAACAATGGCTGATTGCCCTTCGAGATACCGATCCATGGCACAATCCTGACGCAAAAGGCGCATACTGAGCGTGTATACACTCTGGGGCTTAGACTATTCACTTAGCTATTCGGTACATAACCAAACATCTTCGGAAGCCACAGAACAATATCTGGAAAGATAATCATCAGAACGAGGCAAACCACCAGCACGGCGACCCATGGCCAGATATCAGAAATAATCACACGCAAAGGAATGCCTGTCGTCGCATTGATCACGAACAGTAAGATTCCATAGGGCGGTGTAATCAAGCCAATCATGCAGTTGACGACTGAAACAACGCCAAACCACACGAGGTCAATACCAAGTGCTTTGCACGTTGGAATAAGAATTGGAATGATAACGAGGATGATCGTTGACGCATCAAGCAGGCAGCCAAGTATCAAGAATAAGAGGTTCACAGCCAACATGAAGGCCAGTGGCGATATCTCCAAACCCTTCAATGCGTGCGATACATCGGCTGGAATATTCTCGCTGGCCACGATGTAGTTGAAGATCATCGCCGCTCCAATCACCAGCCCGACAGAGGCCGATGAGCGCGAGCTCTCACGCATGACTTCAACAATGCTTCTCAATGATAAGGCACGATAGAATACAGCGGCGACGATGAACGCATAAGCAGCCGCAACCGCGGCAGCCTCCGTCGGTGTAGTCACGCCGCTGTAGATTCCACCCAACAAAATGACCGGCATCAGCAAAGCGGGGAGAGCACGAAAAGTAACGCTCGGAATTTCGCGGAGCGGCACCGGCTCCTCGAGCGGTATGTTTTGTTTGTGCGCAACATAAGAATTGAGCGCCATCATGGCAGCCGACATGAGCAGCCCCGGAACGATACCGCCCATAAATAGATACCCAACCGAGGCATCGGACACCAAGGCGTAAAGCACCATAGGAATCGATGGTGGAATGATTGGCCCGATCACGGCTGTTGCTGCTGTAATCGCAGCTGCATATCCTGGAGTGTAGCGATTATCCTTCACCATCATGTCAATCGAGACCTTGCCAAGCCCAACGGCGTCAGCAACGGCAGAGCCGGACATGCCTGCAAAGATCACACTCGTCACGACATTAACGTGACCAAGCCCGCCTTTCATGCGACCCACAAGCGCAAGACAAAATTGAGTGAGCCGATCTGAAATAGTACCTGCATTCATAAAATTGGCGGCAACAATAAAAAGAGGAATTGCAAGCAGAACAAACCCATCATACAGGCCTTGAATGATCTGCTCGCCGGCAATCGCGAGGTCTTGGCCTTTGACCGCAAGATAGACAACAGCAGAAACAATCATCGCCAGGGAGATTGGTGCGCCGATCGTTGCCAGAAAAATGATTGTCAGAAGACAAAGACTTAGTGCGAGGCTCATGCGCCGTGCCCTTCCCCAGCAGCCACAACATCTTCTTTGGTCATCGGCGTGGAATAGAAGGATTGCCCCTCAAACGATTGACCCGAAACGATCCGCCAGCAGCGCACTGTGTATTGATAGATCATGCCAACCGCAAAAATGAGATAGACGCTGAATACAATATCCAACGGTATACCCAGCGTGACGCTTTTCTTAATCTTGTAGAATTCGACATAACTCACAGTTGCAGGCAGCGATACGGCAAAACCGAGCACGATCGCAACACAGCTTATGAATGCCAGAATCCGACGCCCTTTTTCATTTTGGGCACGATAAACGATATCGAAGCGGACATGATCTTCATCTCTAATGACGAAGGTCGACCCCCAAAACACTGTCCAGAGCCATAAGGTTGAACAAAGCTCCAACGTCCAAGCAAGAGGCAGATTAAGAACGTATCGAAATGTTATCTGGACAATAAAAGTAACAAACATAAATCCAAGAAGCAGCGAGCAAATATCGCCCGCGCGCGCATTTAGCCACGATTTAATACTCTGCATTGGAAATGCTCTTCTCAGAAGCATAGAAAAGGGTGAGCGACTTTGATCGTCGCTCACCCAACGCATCAACGGACTGCGTTGATTTTTTCGATCATTCCAGCCGGCCAATCCTTTGCAAACTTCGAGGCAAGGTAATCAGCTTGAACTTTCTTTCGAAAAGCTTCCACGTCGGGTGTGTAAACCTTGAGACCCTTCTCCTTGAAGAAGGCCACAAGCTCGTCTTCGAGCTTGAGTTGGCGTTGACGAGCGACTTCCGCCGCATCATCCGCGGCCTTCTGCAAGGTCGCCTGCTGCTCTTTCGTAAACTTGTCCCAGACCTTCTTTGAAAAAGCGATGTAGTTCTGATCGACGAGATGGCTTGTCAGAACAATCTGCTTTGTAACTTCGAAGAATTTCGAATCGCGGTTGGTAGGCAGCGGATTGTCCTGCCCATCGATCGCACCCGTCTGCAAAGCGGTGTAGACTTCTGGAAAGGCAACAGGGACGGGGTTGGCGCCAAGCGCTGTGCCGAGGAAAAGCCACGCTTCCGAGTTCGGCATACGGAGCTTCACACCTGCCATATCGGCAGGCGTTTTAATCTCTTTGTCGCCGCGCAGATTGATTTGGCGGCGGCCGAGATACATAACGGTGAGCAGCTTCACACCGAGCTTGTCTTCGGTCTGCTTCTTGAGGTCATCCATGATATTGCTCTGGAAGACCTTCTTCTGATGATCGGCATCGCGGAGCAGATATCCGGCTGTAAAGATCGACCAACCGGGAATGAGTTGGGCCAGTTCCTGAGCTGAAGCAATCGACATTTCGAGATTGCCACGGGCAATCGCTTCAAGCTCTGTACCCTGCTTAAAGAGTGTTCCGTTATAATGAGGCTGATAAGTAGCGAAACCTTTGATCGCTGGCGCAAACACTTCTTCCAAAGCGATCGAACGCTGATCTGTCGGCGTGATGGGAGATGACATCCGCAACGTCACCCCCTGAGCTTTCGCGCTCTCACCACTTACTGATACGACTGCGCCGGCACCGACTGCCGTAGCAGTGACTTTCAGAAACGTGCGTCTGTTGAGCATTTTATCTCTCCCTAGTTGGACCTGCGACGCCTCTTGTTGAGGGCATCCTTGCGTTGAGCTTATGCTTTCACTGCCGCCAGTTCAAGCCCTCTTACCTCGTCTAACATACTGATACGCATGATTTTTTTGTATTTTAAACGAGGCGCTGGGGTGTTCTGCGGCTCAATCGCGAAGTCAAATGTCTGGACCGAGGCAGCACATTGTCAGTCACGGGCCGCGGTGCACACGGAGCCTGAAGAATCGCTCGGCAGATAAAGGTAAGTCCCGTGGCTAAAGGGATAACCAACTTTACTGCAAATTGATCCACCGCGATTGCACGACACTGCCAGCCCATGAGGGACTGTTTCAGCCACCAACGACCAAAAACCCACCTATGGTCTTGCACGGATTCGAAAAGGTTGAGGAAGAGTATTCTGGCAGCTGATCCATCTGTTTTTATCAAGAACCGGCCGCCGGCCAATCCCCTTCCGAAGCTGCACGGCGGAGCATACCGCAGGGTGGAGCAGCCAAACCCATTGCGTGAATCCGATCAAGTTCGTTTACGACCGCTTTTAATCCATGGGCCGTTGCGAAATGCATTGGGCCGCCACAACGCCGTGGAAATCCACATGCATGAATTGCAACAAGGTCGATATCGGTAGCGCGTTTGGCGACGTCTTCGGCAAGAATCTTGCTCCCTTCATTGACCACCGGAAACAAAAGGGCGTGAACGATATCATTCTGATTCAATGCCTGCTGCGGCACACCTCCGCTCTCGTTTGTATCGTTTTCGTGCGCCGCACGGCGCCGAAGTGCTGCCGCATCGGGACCAATTCGATTCTGCGCTTCAAACGGGCCCATAGCAAATCCGAACTCGCGCATGGCGTTATCCACATCGGTGGGACTGACGCCAGCCAAAACAACACGCTCGGCCTGTCTATACATGATCGTCAAAAGGCGATTCCCAATGAAGCCCTCGCCTATTCCGGCCTGTACTGGAATTTTATTGAGACTGCGCGCGAGCGCAAAAGCCGCAGCCAAGACATGCGGCGAAGTTTCAGGCACCGGCACGACCTCGAGTAGCTTGGTCAGCTGCGCAGGTCTAAAAAAATGTAGCCCGATAAAGCGGTCCTTATGCGCAAGATTCTCCGCAATCATGCGCGGATCGAGAGAGGTCGAAGTCGTTGCCAGAATGGTATCGGGCCGACAAACATCAGTAAGACGGCTGATAATGCTTCGTTTGACATCAAGATCTTCTGCAACAGCCTCAATCACGAAATCCGTGTTCGTAAGCGTATCGTAGTCAAGATTGGTGCTTATGCCGGCAATTCGTTCATCAGCGCTATCTGCGGTAAGGCTTGCGCCTTGAACGGCCTCATCGACAATTGCTTTGACGTCGGCAAAGCTGCGATCGAGCGCCGCTTGGTCGTGTTCGATCAAAATAACGGGGAATCCGCCATCGCGGAGAGCAGCCACTATTTCCGCGCCCAATAAACCGTCCCCAATCACGGCCACGCTCTTCACGCTACGCGGTTCAATAGCTGCTAATTCCGGCGGGCGCGGAGCGGTGCGCTCCGCAAAAAAGACTGCCCGCAGAGCGGCCGCTTGCGGTGATCCGCGCAGTGCCAGAAACATGTCGCGCTCGAACGCCAAGGCTGAATCAAAATCTGTGGTGCATGCGAAGCGGATCGAGGCGAGTGCGCGTAAAGGTGCATCCTCCCCGCGTGCTGCCTTCCGCACAGCTTGTTCGATAGCGACCCAATCATCATCTGTCGGTGCCAGCACGGGACGCGTGCGCGCAGGAAGCGGCCATTCTTCAGCAAGTAACGTGTGGGCAAAGGCTGCTGCGGACAACAGAAGATCGCCCGCAACCACTGCATCAATCAGCCCTATGGCAAGCGCTTGTGTAGCGCCAATCGCCCTGCCCGTGGTCACCAGTGTAACCGCGTTGACGACACCGGCCAAACGCGGCGTGCGTACGGTTCCGCCCGCACCCGGAATGAGGCCCAGCGTCACTTCCGGAAAACCGATCTTGGCATCCTTGAGCGCGACGCGAAAACGGCACCCCATCGCGATCTCGAATCCGCCACCCAATGCCGTGCCATGAATGACGGCAACCCAAGGCGTTTTGGCTGACTCAATCGCGGCCACGACATCGCGCAAATGCGGTTCCAAGGGCGGCTTGCTAAACTCATTGACGTCAGCGCCTGCGATAAAGGTACGCCCGGCACAAACGAGTAATACACCCGACACGGATACATCGTTGTCCAATATCGTGACAGCATCGAACAGTCCTTGCCTGACGGCGCGTGACAGCGCATTGACCGGCGGATTGTCGATGGTGACGATGGCAAGATCACCCTCACGGCGAATGGACACGGCCATAATCGGATTTCCAGATCAGTGTCGCAGAGAGCCTGCGCGAACACGCTGTGCCAACATCAGGGTTCTTCCAGTCAGACACGCTCGATGATGAGTGCAATGCCTTGGCCAACGCCAACACACATGGTGCACAACCCGTAGCGACCGCCCCTTCTTTGCAGTTCATTGACAGCGGTTGCGACGAGCCGTGCCCCGCTCATGCCGAGCGGATGGCCGATCGCAATGGCACCACCGTTCGGGTTCACATGCGCTGCATCATCGGGCAGGCCGAGCTCGCGCAACACGGCGAGAGCTTGCGCCGCAAAGGCTTCGTTGAGTTCGATCAGATCCATCTCATGAAGGCTGAGGCCAGCACGCGCCAGCACTTTGCGTATCGCAGGCGTGGGGCCAACGCCCATGATGCGCGGCTCGACGCCAGCGGCCGCCATCGCGACGACACGAGCGCGCGGCACGAGGCCGTTTGCGCGCGCAACTGCTTCGGATGCGACGATCATGGCCGCCGCACCATCATTGACGCCGGACGCATTGCCGGCCGTTACACTCAGAGCGGGACCATTCACACCGCGCAATTTCGCCAATTGCTCCGGCGTCGTCTCCGGCCGCGGATGCTCGTCCGCATCGACGATGATAGGATCACCCTTTGTCTGCGGGATGATAACAGGGATGATTTCGTCGCGGAAATGGCCTGATGCATGCGCAGCGGCCCAGCGCGCTTGGCTGCGAAACGCAAACGCATCCTGATCGGTGCGGCTTACGTTGAATTGTTCGGCAACATTGTCCGCCGTCTCTGGCATGGAATGATTGCCGTAAGCGGATTTCAATTTCGGATTCGGAAAGCGCCACCCAATCGTCGTGTCATACACGGCATGGGAGCGCGAATAAGCGGCGTCTGCCTTCGGCATCACGAAAGGTGCGCGTGTCATGCTCTCGACGCCACCGGCAATCAACATATCGCAATCGCCCGCGCGGATCGCGCGTGCGGCCATGCCGACGGCATCCATGCCAGAGCCGCACAGGCGATTAACAGTCGTGCCCGGCACGGAAACCGGAAGACCCGACAAAAGGATCGCCATGCGGCCGACATTGCGGTTGTCTTCGCCTGCTTGGTTGGCGCAGCCATAAATGACATCGTCAACCTTGGACCAGTCCACATCCGGATTGCGCTGCATCAGCCCCGTCAGCGGAATAGCCGCCAGATCATCGGCCCTAACACTCGCCAGCGCGCCACCGTAGCGACCGATCGGGGTTCTCACAGCATCGCAAATGAAGGCTTCGTTCACGCCATCCTCCCGGGAATACACTTCACCTGATCGCACTTATTGATCGTACGCTGCATCGCCCTGCCCGTTAGGCCCGCAACTCCCTTTGTAAGCAGTTCGCGGCTATAGGCAAAGGGTGAGCAAGGCTTCAATTGTTGTATGGATGACTTTTCAGCGCATATAAATAAAACGCCCGCTGTTACCAGCGGGCGTTGTCGTCTTCAAAAATCGTGCGACGAAATCACTTCCTCTTGGATCCGATTTCCTCGTCCCACTTGCGGAAGGCGAGCACCATCTGGTCCGGCTCGAGCGGCAATTCGAGCGGCACTTCGGCGATCAGCTTGTCATATTCGGGGCGACCGAAATCCTTGATCGCTTGCTGGCTTTCCGGAGGGGCCATCGACAACGGTACATCCTTCACCGCCGGACCCGGATAGAAATAGCCCTCATCATATGTATAAGCTTGGGCTTCCTTGGTCAGCATGAAGTTCATCATGTCGACGAGGACGGCGACCTTCTCAGGCGCAACACCCTTCGGCACGACCATGTAATGGGCGTCGATCACCCAGCGGAAATTCTTCAGCGTGGCGATCTTGGCTTCCTTCGGCACGACACCGAGAACGCGCGGATTGATGTCCCAGCCCGTCGTCGACACGATCATGTGACGCGTGCCTTCGCCGAGTTCCTTCATCGTCACGCCGGTGCCGGTCGGATAATTCTCGATGTACTGACCAAGCTCCTTCAAATAGGCCCAAGTCTTGTCCCAACCTTTGATCGGATCCTTTGGATTGGAATCACCGAGGATGTAGGGCAAACCCATGATGAAGGTACGGCCCGGGCCGGAATTGGCGGGGCGCGCATAGAGGAATTTATTTGGATTGGCCTTGGCCCAAGCCAACAATTCTTCGGCTGTGGTCGGCGGGTTCTTCACCTTGTCCGGCATGTATTCGAGCAGCGGGCCGGAAGGATAATAAGCGACGACGACGCCCTGCCCTCTCGCCAGCGTCTGCATCATCGCAGCGCCTTTGAGATAGATCGAATTCAGATCAGGCAAGTTCTTGCCGTACTGGCCGACAATATCGAGCCACAATTTCTGCTCGATACCGGCGGCGAGCGCATCGGTGCCTGTCAGAACGAGATCAATGTCGACGCGATTGGCATCCTGCTGTGCTTTGATCTTGCCCGGCAATTCGGGCGCGGGCGCCTTCGTGAAGGTGAAGCGCGAAACGAGATTCGGTTTGGCCTTGCGGTAGGCTTCGAAAGCCTTCTGGGTCAGCGCGAGATTGCCCGCGACGTCGACGATGTTAATCGCCACCGCTTCCTTCGGCAGCGCCAATTGGGCGAACGCGCCCGTCGAGCCGAACGCGGCGAGACCGGCAGCGCCTTGCATGAAGCCGCGACGCGACAGTTCAAATTTGTCCATGTCTTCCTCCACTCAGCGGGGTTGACCCGCCCTTTTCTCCCACCGGTCGGCCCGGCTTAAAACGATTGTAGACCAGTCTCGCCGCACTAATCCACTGTCCTTGCTCGTTGGGGAGGTTCTTGCCCAAGCCCTCCGGCATGTTCGGGCTCGACGCGTTCAGGCTATCAGCCAGGCTTCCATGGCATGGCGCTGGATTTTCCCTGTCGTGGAGCGCGGAAACGCCTCGAACGCGATGAAACGGACTTCCTTGGGCCGTTTGTAGCCAGCGAGCTTTGCCCGACAGAGCACCTCGATGTCGGCCGCCGTCAACGTCTCATCACGTGCTGCGATGAAAGCAACGGGAACCTCGCCCCATTTGGGGTCTTTCTTGCGCACGATGGCAGCGTCGGCCACGCGCGGGTCGGCGAGCAAGACCCGCTCGATTTCCGCTGGGTAGATGTTCTCCCCGCCTGATTTGATCATGTACTTTGCGCGATCGACGAAATCGTAGGAGCCATCGGTATTGCGGCGGAAGAGATCGCCCATCCGAAACCAGCCATCCTTGAAATCGCGCGCATTCGTTTCAGTTGCATTCCAATAGCCGGAGAAAACAGTCGGTCCGCGGATCGCCATTTCGCCCGGCTCACCATCGGGGACGGTATTGCCATCGGCATCGACGAGCCTGATGGTGCAAAGCGACGACTGGCGCTTCGACAGGCTTTGCGGGATCGTGCCGGGCGGGATTAAGCCTGAGGAACAGGGGGGCAGGCCGGTCTCCGTTGCGCCGAACGTGTTGTAGAAGGGCGCGCCGGTCAGCGTCGTAATTTCGGCAATCTGCACAAGCGGCACGAGATCCGCCATGGCACCCACAGCACGCGCACCCTTGGGCCGGAGGCCCGTGCGTTTGTATTCGGCGATCACCGGCTCCATCATGCCAGGCATGAGCAAATACCAAGCAAGTTTGTATTCCGCGGATTTTTTCACAATGCGTTCGGCATCCGGGCCGTCGCACACAATCACAGGCGCGCCCGACATCAACGCACCGAGCATCTGATCGGTAGAGCCCATATGGAACATCGGTGCCCAAGCGAGCGAGGCATCGCCTTCGTCGGCGCGAATGTCGAGCCGCATCGCGGCCATACGCGCGATCTCGGCGCGCTGGCTGATCAGTGCTCCTTTCGGCAGGCCGGTGGTTCCGCTCGTGTAAAGAATGACAAGCCCATCCTCGGGATCGACCGCGGGATCGGCTTCGGTTTCGGCGTGCGCTGCAAGGGCCGCGTAGTGTTCTTCGAGCGTCAAGCGCGGAAGGCTTGCGAAATCGCATTGCTCAGCGAGCGACGTAAATCGGGCGGATGTGACCAGAAGCTTCGGCGCAACGAGATTGACGCAATGGGTCAGTTCGTCCGGCGCGAGCCGCCAATTCTGGCAGGCCACGATGAGGCCCAGCATCGCTGCCGCCATCTCGAGCACGACATATTCAGCGCGGTTTTCCGACAGAAGCGCGATGCGGTCGCCACGCAGCAGCCCACGCACTCGAAGCGCTCCCGCCACGCGGCGAACCTCGGCATCTAACGCGCTGTAGCTCAACATTCGGTCCGGCGCATCGATCGCGATCGCCTCAGGGGTCATCTGGGCGCGGGAGCGAAACAGTTCATAGACGGTCATGCGCCCCGCGCGCGCGATGGCGGCGTCCTGCTCCGGCATAAGGCTTCTCCCCTTTTTCTTTTCGGGTCAGATTAAGCGTCCAATCGCGGAGGTCAAAAGTTTTGCCACCTGCCCTTCCCAGCGCAGACGCTTCTGCTAGCCTGCAATAAACCTCTGCTCAGGACCCGGCCAAGATGACCTCCCCCCGCATGCCCGACATTTTCAAAGGCCGCCTGCGCGCCCCCATCATCGGTTCCCCGATGTTTTTGGTGTCGTTCCCGCCGCTCGTTGCTGCGCTCTGCAAAGCCGGCGTGGTCGGCACATTCCCGCATGTCAATGCGCGTCCGAGTGCCGAATTCGACCGCTGGCTAACGCTGCTGCAGGACGATCTTGCGGCCTATGCCGCTGCTAACCCCGGCAAGCCAGTCGGGCCGCTAGGGGTCAATCTGATCGTCCACCGCACAAATCCGCGTTTTGCCCCCGATCTTGAGATCGTCGTGAAGCACAAGATCCCGTTTGTGATCACCTCGCTTGGGCATCCAGGCCCGGTCGTGGAAGCGGTCCATGCCTATGGCGGGATCGTGTTCTGCGATGTGGCGAACGCCAAACATGCGCGCAAGGCAGCGGAATCGGGTGTGGACGGGCTCATCTGCATCGGCGGCGGCGCAGGTGGACACGCCTCACAGCAAAGCGCATTTTCGCTGGTGCGCGAGATACGCGAATTCTGGGACGGTTGCCTGGTGCTCGGTGGCGGCATCAATGATGGCTATCAGATCCGCGCCGCGGAAATGCTCGGTGCAGATCTGAGCTATATGGGCACGCGCTTCATCGCGACGCCCGAATCGAACGCATCGGACGAATACAAGACGATGCTGGTCGAATCCGATTTCGACGATCTGATCTACACGGACCGTTTGTCGGGCATCGGTTGCAATTTTCTCAAGCCATCCCTCGATAAATGGGGCATCGACGTTGCGACATTGCCGCCCAAAACGCCCGATCTGACGGCGCTTGGCGATGCGAGCGCGAAAGTCTGGCGCGATCTGTGGAGCGCGGGGCATGGCGTGGCTACACTCCATGCCGTCGAACCTGTTGAGACGATCATCGCGCGCATTGTCGAAGAATATCGTGAGGCGTGCGTGATCCCGCCATCATCCGCTCTCGCCAAATAGCAATAACCAAATAGCCATGAAACGATCTGAGAAGATTGCGCGCCAACTCGCTTTGCAATTAGCGATCGCGCTCGTCTACTTCATAGCTTTTCAGATGCAATTGGCTATTCCCGGCATTCCGGGAACCGATTTCGCCGCGCTGATTTTCATTCCAGCGCTGGTTCGCGTTGTGGCTACACTTTATGCAGGGCCAAGTGCCGCGATTGGGCTGTTTGTGGGTTCGATGCTTGTCATGCTGCAGTTCATGCCCGTTGAACCCCAAATGCTCTGGCGAGGGATTTCCTCGGCGACATCGGCCCCTCTTGCCCTTATGCTTTTTTTGCGGTTTGGGACTGTTTCCGTCGAGAGGATCGCCACTGCGTAGCGACGCAACGATCCTGTTTCTATTCATCGCGTCCTATGCCGTCATCAATGCCGGCATGCACCTCATCGGCCTATCGGTCACAGAGGACGCCATCGGACAGCACCTGCCCTACTTTCTTGTCATGGTGGCAGGAGACACAATCGTGCCGCTGGCCGGATTCGGTGTCTATTTCGCCGTCAAGCGACTGTTTCAACTCCCGAACCCCTCTTAATCTGATGTAAACGAGCAACAGTCTGCCGCCTATTGCGGGCAATCGACCCCATTTGAAGACTGTGCATTGAAGCCTCATTTACTTGCTTGGCGGCACTGAACCTAGCTTCGCTTATTATCCTCCGACAATAATACCGAACGGAAGCCGCTTTCTGAAAAGTAAATACTCGTTTTATATTAAGCTTATGTTGGTTTACTGAGCGTATTTATTTAAATGCCTCATTTTTGCCTTTAATTAAATTATAATTAAGGCATTGATAACCGTAATTTTCTGCAAAGTATTAGATATGTTTAGCCTTATTCTATTTGCCGATAACCTCAAATCGGGGCCATAAAGAAATTATTTGCCATAGAAATCTCTTCACAAATTCCTTCGTTCAAGTCAAAGGATCATCACACACGCATTCCAGCAGGAGGTTCTGCAGTGTCTATTTCTTCTATCGCTCGCGTCGCTGCCGGCGCTCTCATCATCTCCGCCACTTCGGCCCTCGCTGCCGACCTTCCGTCGCGCAAGGTTGCTCCGGTTGCTCCCATGGTCGTCCCGGCGTTCACATGGACGGGTTTCTACGTCGGTGCTGACCTCGGCGGCTCCTTCGGCTACGCCAAGGACGCGGTTTGGTACAATGGCGTCAACTATGGCTCGAAGTCGTTCAATTCGTCGGGTGTCGTCGGCGGTATCCACGCCGGCTACAACTACCAGATGGGCGCAGCCGTGATCGGCGCTGAAGCCGATCTTTGGTACAATGGCGTTTCGACCCGCACGGCTTGGGCCGGTACGGGCGGCGCAACGGGTACGCTCAAGAACGAACTCGGCTGGCAGGGCTCGATTCGCGCTCGCGCCGGTTACGCGATCGACCGCGCTCTTCTCTTCGTGACCGCTGGTGTCGCGATCGCTGCTCCTGAAACCACCCTCTCGGGCACGACGAACCTCGGCGGCCTGACGGTAGCTTCTTCGGCCACGCGCGCGGGCTTCACGGTTGGCGCTGGTGCTGAATATGCCTTCACCAACAACTGGATCGGCAAGGTCGAATACCGCTATGCGGATTACGGCACGAAGACGATCGCTGGCGCTTCTGCCGCGCAGGGTGCCGTCAAGAACTCGGCTCAGGTCAACACGATCACGGCCGGCGTTTCGTACAAGTTCTGATCACACGATCAGCTCTTCATAGAAAACCCGCCTCTCACGAGGCGGGTTTTTTTATTGCGGTCTCTCGGCTTGTTTTGAAACACAGTTAGGCCGGATCAACAGAGGCGACGCGAAATGTATGCATCACGCCGTCCTCATTCTTGATCGAAACATATTCCCCCAATGTCCAAACGTGATCGCCAAGACGATAACCCGCCTCATCATCGTCCGGCGCGCTCTCGTCATAGTCAAAGATCCAAGTAGCGCCGCCGGAGCCGCCTTGCCGATGGCGTAACACGCCATGCTCTTCATCTTCATCACCCCAGAACCGGCGAACGATGCATTCGGCGCGATGCGCCTTCCATGCTTCAAGATCGATTTTCCCATCGCCATCGAGCGGAGCGACGAGTTCATAGCCGTGGCGGACCGAACCGTTCGGGAATTCATGCGAACGCGCCAACAGAATCATGATGCGTTTCAGCGCCATTGGGGGACCTCTCCTCATCAACGAGCCATGACGTGATGCCATGGAATGGGCCAACCATTGCAAACCCGGTCCATACCAGCCTTGATTTCGCACAAAGCCGATAACGGGAATTTCAAAGGTTTGCGGCCTGCAATTTAAAACCATTCCGGACTATGCAGTTTAGAAACTCTATAATCTATTGATTTTGTTTGCTTTTTTTCTTGACCAAGGGAAGTTGGGAAGGCTTTAAAGCAACACTCAAGGTGTTCTTGCACCGTCTTCGCAAACCCCGTGGCAGGGCCTTGAACCCTGTCCCAGGAGCTGACCATGCTGCATCGCCCTTTCAGCCGCGTCCTAGCTGCGGCGGCTTTTCTCACCCTATCGCCGCAGGCGTTCGCCCAGACAGACGTCGTGAATGTCTACACATCGCGTGAGCCGGCATTAATCAAACCGGCGCTTGATGCGTTCACGCAAGCGACGGCGATCAAGGTCAACACTGTCTTCATCCAAAACGGGCTCGAAGAGCGCGTGAAAGCGGAGGGTGCCAACTCTCCCGCAGATATCATCATCACGGTCGATGCGGCAAAATTGGTCAATGCGGTCGATCTCGGCATTTTGCAGAAGCCATCGAACATGCTGACCGAGGCGGCCATCGCACCATCTCTACGCGATCCCGAAGGGCGCTGGTCCGCCGTCACTTTGCGTTCACGTGTCGTCTATGCTTCCAAGGATCGCGTGAAAGAGAATGCCATCCATTACGAGGATCTCGCCGATCCGAAATGGAAGGGCAAGATCTGCATTCGCAGCGGACAACACCCATACAATATCTCTCTGATCGCCGCGATGATTGCGCATCACGGCGTCGAAAAGACAGAAGCATGGTTGCGTGGCGTCAAAGCCAATCTCGCCAAGAAGCCATCCGGTGGCGATCGCGATGTGGCGAAGGACATCCTTGCCGGCGTGTGCGACATCGGCATCGGTAACACCTATTATGTTGGTCTGATGTTGAAAGACAAGGATCAACGCGCTTGGGGCGAAGCCATCAAAGTACTCGATTCTACTTTCAAGAATGGCGGCACGCATGTGAACATTTCAGGAGTCGGGCTCGCCAAAAATGCGCCTAATAAAGCGAATGCCGAAAAGCTGATTGGCTTCTTGCTGAGTGATCAGGCGCAGGTCATGCTCGCGACGCTCAATGAAGAATATCCGGTCCGCGCCGGGATTTCGACTGTGACGACCGAAAAGCTTTTCGGCCCTATTAAGCCGGATAGTTTTTCGCTGATCCAAATCGCCAATCAGCGGAAAAAAGCTAGCGAACTCGTCGACAAAGTTGGTTTTGATCAGTGAGCAAGATTGCCCCGTGAGTAAGTTTGAGCCGTGAGCAAGTTTGAGACGTGAGAATGACAGCGCAGCAGCCCTTGTCGCGCCCCGGCGCAACCCGCGGCGGATTCTCGTCTTCGCATGCACGCCTCTATGCAGGGATGGCAGCGGGTGTGCTGTTAATTGCTCTACCGCTCTTCACCCTCATGCAATTAGCGCTATCCGACGATAGCGGCTCGCTCACTCACGTCGTTAGCACTGTTTTGCCGCAGGCAACGCGTGAAACTGCACTGCTTCTGGCGGGTGTGGCGGTGCTCACGGCCGTGTTTGGCACGGGCTCGGCATGGCTCGTCACAGCCTTCGAATTTCCGTTACGCCGCGTTCTTGCGATAGCGCTTGTTTTGCCCCTCGCAATGCCGACCTATATCGCTGCGGCAGTCTATGTGGAATGGCTCGATGCGGCGGGGCCTGTGCAACGCTTCATCCGCATGCTGGTCGGCGCGCCAACGGCGGCGGCATTTCCTTTACCCTCCATACGATCTCTCCCCGGCGCGATTTTCGTGATGAGCGCTGTTCTCTATCCTTATGTCTATCTATCGACGCGGGCTTTGTTCACGATGCAGAGTGCATCGCTGATTGAGGCAGCGCGCAGCCTTGGTGCCAAGCCCGCACGTATTTTTTGGCGCGTTGCTCTGCCCTTGGCGCGCCCTGCGATCGCGCTCGGTGTTTCGCTGTGCCTGCTCGAAACATTGAACGACATCGGCGCAAGCGAATTCCTAGGCGTGCGTACGCTCACCCTCTCGGTCATGACGACTTGGCTCAATCGCGGTAGTCTAGAAGGCGCTGCGGCCATCGCCTGCGCGATGCTGATCGTCGTTATCGCGCTCATCCTTGTTGAAATGCGGGCGCGGGGGAACCGCGGCTTCACATCCTCTGTTAAAAGACCGCGTGCTGTGGCGCCAAAAACGCTCAAAGGCGCGCAAGCCATTGGAGCGCTATCCTTTTGCGCGGCCCCTGTGATCGTTGGTTTCATTGTGCCGGCGACCTTTCTTTCGATACAGGCCATGCAGCGTACCGTTCGCGGGCAGATAGATCCCATGATTTTCGATGCACTCCTGATGACTGTTCTTCTGGCGGGCGCTGCCACGATTGGCATTCTGCTTCTTGCATCAACTATTGCTGCGAGCCAGCGGCTGCTTGGTACAGCGTTGTCGCGCGGCGTCGCCCGCTTCGCTGCCCTTGGCTATGCCGTGCCTGGGACGGTGCTAGCGCTTGGACTGCTGACACCCATCGCCTTTTTCGACAATCAGATCGCTAATCTGTGGCGGGCTGTAACAGGCGAACGCATCGGGCTTGTACTGACAGGTAGCGGGCTTGCGATCATCATTGCCTATCATGCGCGGTTTCTCGGCATCGCCATCGGTGCAATCGAGAATGGCTATGCGCGGATTTCACCGCATCTTGACGATGCCGCACGCATGCTCGGCCGCAGTCTGGGCGGGATCCGGCGTGATGTACACCAACCACTGATACGGCCAGCTTTGGGCACCGCGGCACTGCTCGTTTTCGTCGATGCCATGAAGGAGTTGCCAGCGACGTTGCTTCTGCGTCCGCTCAATGTCGAGACCCTCGCCACGCTCGTCTATGCAGACGCGGCGCGGGGCGTGTTCGAGGCGGGGTCGCTGGCCGCCCTTTTGATCGTCTTGATCGGGCTTGGGCCCATCATGCTGATCGCCCGCGCCAACCGGTCAGAGCCAGCCGACGCATTGCTGGCTGCCAGTGCCGCCACGGGCGACGCGAAGGCGCGGGACAATCCTGTCTGAGACTGCTTTCCCGCAGCTTTTGCCGCGTTGCAAAAACACCCTTCCGCCGCTAAGAGCGGGGAGTAGCTTTGACCTTCAGAACCAGCCCCCGCGGCTTCCCTTCCGGCATAAACCGGGGACGTCCGGGCAGGAGATGTCCATGAAAAAAGTCTATGGCAGCCCCAAGGAAGCCCTCGACGGTCTTCTATTTGACGGCATGACGATTGCGGCGGGCGGGTTTGGCCTGTGCGGCATTCCCGAACTTTTGATTGCGGCCATCCGCGATGCAGGCACGAAGAACCTCGTCGTGGCCTCAAACAATGCGGGCGTTGACGATTTCGGCCTCGGTGTGCTGCTGCAGACCCGCCAAGTGAAGAAGATGATCTCGTCTTATGTGGGCGAGAATGCCGAATTCATGCGGCAATATCTCTCCGGCGAACTCGAACTCGAATTCAATCCGCAAGGCACTTTGGCCGAGCGCATCCGCGCGGGCGGTGCGGGCATTCCGGGCTTCTATACCAAGACCGGCGTCGGCACCGTGATCGCGGAAGGCAAAGAACACAAAGAATTCGACGGCCAGATGTACATCCTCGAAAAGGGGATCATCGCCGACCTCTCGATTGTAAAAGCCTGGAAGGCCGACCCCTCAGGCAATCTCGTGTTCCGCAAGACGGCGCGCAATTTCAACCCGCCTGCTGCGACATGCGGCAAGGTCTGCGTTGCGGAAGTGGAAGAGATTGTGCCGCTCGGTTCGCTTGATCCGGATCATATTCATCTGCCGGGCATTTACGTGCACCGCATCGTGCAGGGCGAACACGAAAAACGCATTGAACAGCGCACCGTGCGCAAGCGCGCGTGAGGAGAACGGACATGGCTTGGGACCGCAATCAAATGGCCGCGCGCGCCGCGCGCGAATTGCAGGATGGCTGGTATGTCAATCTCGGCATCGGCATTCCGACGCTTGTCAGCAATTACATCCCCGATGGCATCACAGTGACGCTGCAATCGGAAAACGGCATGCTGGGCATGGGCGCCTTCCCCTATGAGGGTGAGGAAGATCCCGACCTGATCAATGCCGGCAAGCAGACAATCACCGAATTGCCCCAGACGGCGTTCTTCGATTCCGCACAGAGCTTTGCGATGATCCGTGGCGGCAAAATCGCTATGGCGATCCTCGGCGCGATGGAAGTGTCGGAGAATGGCGATCTCGCGAATTGGATGATCCCCGGCAAGCTCGTGAAGGGCATGGGCGGAGCGATGGATCTCGTCGCCGGTGTCGGCCGCGTGGTCGTCGTCATGGATCACACCAATAAGGCGGGCGAATCCAAAGTGCTGAAGGCATGCACCCTGCCGCTGACCGGCAAGGGCGTGGTCGATCGCATCATCACCAATCTGGGTGTGTTCGATGTTGTGCCCGGCGGGTTGAAGCTGATCGAATGCGCTGATGGTGTAACGGAGGCAGAACTCCGCGCAGCAACAGAAGCGACGATTGTGAATTGAGATGAGCAGGGGCGGCCTGTGCGCCGCCTCATTGCCACTGGCGAGCCCTTAGCCCAAAATGGGCTTCTTCGCGCCTATGGCACGTGCTAAATTCAGGTTCATCTTTGTGACGCCTTGTTGTGGTCGTAACCCTCGCGGCGTTGCCGATTCCGGCGTATACCCACCCGAACGAGACAAATGCGCCGCTCCACCCTCATCGCAGCCTTCTCGATCCCTGCCGCCTTAGCGCTGGCGGCGGCGCTGCCTAGCTTTTTTCCCTCGGCGCGGCTGGCTCAGGTGGTCGAGGAACGCTTGTGCACATCGCGCGGACTGTCATGCACCCTCGGGTCTGCACATTTCTCGATCTTGCCTTGGCCACGCATTGTGGCGTCAGACGTCAAGGTCGCGCGCGGCGGCAAGCCTGGTGTTGCGAGCGCAGAATCCGTAACGACCGAGCTAGCCCTCTGGCCGCTCCTGACAGGACAGCTCGCCTTTTCCGGGATTACACTGGAAGGTGCTGAAATTGTTGTCGACACCAAAGCCGCCCATAATGCCGAGGGAACGGCGATCGTCTTGATCGAAGAACTCGCTGCCCAAGAACAGCGTTGGGCGCGCTTGCCCGCCATGCGCGTGCGTGTGACCGGAAGCCGTCTCATAGATATGCGCGGCCGGGAATGGGCGAGTGATGCCGATCTCAAAATCGATCTTCCCGGCGATGAAGGCGGGCTTATTCTCAACGGGGCGGCGCGCTGGCGTGGCGAAATCGTCCGCATAACGACCCGTATCGCCCAGCCACGCGATCTAGCGTCGGGCGGACACTCTACTATCCTCGCTGGGCTCACCGCGCCGCTCTTGTCGGTGAGCCTTGAAGGAATTGCGACCGGCGGACCGTTGGTGCAGGTCAACGGAACTTTCACCGCCGTAAGTCCCAACCCAGCTGCGCTAGCCGCGTGGCTCGATGAGAATGGCCTCCTTTTGCCGTCGACGCCTTTCAGTACAAATGGCACGGCCCGTTTTGCACGCGGACTGGCCGCATTGACGATGAACAAATTCACAATTGGCAAAACCGAGCTAGAAGGCAGTGTCGTCTTCAGAAGCGACAACAACGGCCTCCAACTCATAGGCACACTGGCGACAGATAGGTTCGATCTACCATTGCCGAGCGGATCTTCAGGCCGGAATTTTGTTGCCGAGGGCGACAGCGAGTTCGGGCCAGTCTTGCGGGGTAGGCCTGTTGCTGCGGATTTGCGCCTGTCGGCAGCAAGCGTCACGATTGGGCAATCATCACTCGCCAATGTCGGCCTTGCGCTGATCGCACGCGACCGCAAGATAGACGTTGTTTTGGCAGGCGCGGATTTTGCCAATGGACGGGTGAAAGCGCGCCTTGGTGTCGCTTTGGGCGATACGCGCGCCGATGCCAAGCTGCAAGCGCATTTCGAGAGCGTCGATCTCGGTAAGGCACTGGCACCCTTCGGCGCAAAGCGCATGAACGGCACCCTCACCGCTCATATGCAATTGGAAACGCGTGGCACAAGCGCAGCGGAATTTCTGCGGGAACTCGACGGTAAAGCAACACTCGCAGTGAAACAGGGCGATCTTGTTGGGATCAATGTACCGGAAATATTGCGCCGGATCGAGAAACGCCCACTTCTAACGGCCCTCGACATACGCGGCGGCCGTACACCCTTCGAAACCGCCACAGCGACCATCCGCATCGCCAATGGCATTGCGGAATTGCACGAGGCAAGCATCGTTTCACCCGCGACACAGATCGATCTCGCCGGCACGCTCCAATTGCCCGAACGCCTCGTCGCGCTGAAAGGGCTAGCCGCGCCCCAACGCGCTGAAGGTGCGGCGCTTCCGTTCGAAATCAAAGGCAGTTTTGACGAACCCTCTTTTGTGCCCGATGCCCGCGCCTTAATTCGCCGCTCGGGTGCCGCCGCCCCCTTCTTTGCGCCCACCAAAGACAGCGTGCCGGACTAAGCTTGGCGGTGTCGCCGTGTCAGCCACGCGACAACAATGACAATCAGCGTCACGGACACAATCAGAACGGTGGAGGCGGCATTGATTTCCGGTGTAACACCGAGCCGCATCTGCCCATAGAGCCGCATGGGCAGCGTGGTCGCGCCCGGCCCCGATGTGAAACTCGCAATCACGAGATCATCGAGCGAGAGGGTGAAGGCCAATAGACATCCTGCGGCTATAGCCGGCAAAATCATTGGCAAAGTCACGCGCATGAACGCAGATAATGGGCTGGCTCCAAGATCGCGCGCGGCCTCCTCATAGGATGGATCGAGGTCGGCGAGGCGTGCATCAACGATGAACGCCACAAAAGACGTCGTGAAGGCCATATGCGCCAGCGTGATTGTCCAGAAGCCGCGATCCCAATCGAGCGCTACAAACAGCAAGAGTAGCGACAGCCCTGTCATGATCTCGGGTAGAACGAGTGGTACAAAAAGCATGAAGGCAAATAGGCCGCGACCAACAAAGCGGCGGTGGCGACGCAGAGCAAGCGCTGCCATCGTTCCAATGATTGTCGCGCCGAGCGCAGATGCCAAAGCCACTCTGAGGCTAACAAAAGCCGCATCCATCAGAGGTTTATTGGCGAGCAACCCACGATACCATTGCGTCGAGAAACCGCCCCAAACCGTCACGAGCTTCGAGGCATTGAAGGAATAGATCATGACAATCAGAATCGGCAGATAGAGAAAAGCGATGCCGAAGACGAGCGAGACAATATTGAACCGGCTCATGCGCATCAGGCTGTCTCCCGCCTGTCTTCGAGCATACGCAAAATGACCAATGGAATGGCGAGTAGACATAGCAGCAGCATCGCCAGTGCCGCAGCCATCGGCCAATCGCGATTACCGAAAAATTCGCTCCACATCACTTTACCGATCATCAACGTATCGGATCCCCCCAACAGATCGGGGATGATGAATTCACCAAGTGCGGGCACAAAAACCAACAGAATACCTACAATCAAACCCCGCAATGTTTGCGGAAAAGTGACACGCCAGAAAGCACGCAAGCGTGTGGCGCCGAGATCACGCGCGGCCTCCTCAAGCGACCAGTCGAGCTTTTCGAGCGTGGCGTAAAGCGGCAAAACCATGAACGGCAAATAGGAATATGCGATACCGATCACAATGGCGAGATGATTGCCGAACAACGGCAAGGGCGCATCGATTAGTCCAAAGGATTTGAGGGCATAATTGATCAGACCTTCCGGCTTTAAAAGTGCGATCCACGCATAAATACGGATCAAAAAGCTTGTCCAGAATGGGACGACAACCAAGGTGAGAAGTAACACCCGCCGATCGCGCGGCGCGCGCGCAATCGCATAGGCAAGTGGATAGGCAATCAGCAGAACAAGCGCTGTCCCGGTTGCCGCTAATCCGGCCGATGAGAGCAACGCATCAATGTAAAGCGTTTCCTCCAGCATCGCTTCGAAATTGCCGAGGCTTAGACTTTTCGCCTTTTCAAGCCAGACGGGCCATCCTTCTGCCCAGGCAAAGGCTGGACGATAAGGCGGACGCGCCTGCGCGCTTTCAGAGAATGCAAGCCGCACCACAATGGTAAGCGGCACTAGAAAGAAAAGCGCGAGCCAGAGAAATGGAATGAGAATGACTGGACGGATTTTCATTCCGGCAAGACCATTGCATCGTCAGGTGCAAAAGCAATGCGAATGCGTTCGCCCGGTTCAGGCATGAACCCAGTCCGGCGGGAGGCATTGAGTATGGCAGCACGCCAGACATGATGCGCTGTTCGCACCCGCAATTCCGTGACATCACCGCGATACAGGCGCTGTTCGACAGATGCGTCGAGTGTCACGGATCCCGGCACTGAAACATACGGTTCCAGAACACGTATTTTCTCCGGCCGGACACCGATGGCGAAATCCCGCACAGAACCTGTTGCGATTTCGAAAGGCGTGCCATCCACCGCGACCAATGCGCGACCATCAAGGTGCGCGCGGATCTCCGGTTCGATGACATTGGCGTCGCCGATGAAGCGTGCGACCGCCCGACTAACTGGACGCTCATAAAGATCGGCGGGCGTGCCTATCTGCAAAACGCGTCCTGCACTCATCACCGCGATACGGTCGGCCATCATCATCGCTTCATCCTGATCGTGCGTGACGACAAGAAAGGCGATACCGAGTGATTTTTGCAGATGCTTGAGTTCTTCCTGCGTTTCCTCGCGCAGGCGGCGATCGAGTGCGGCGAGCGGCTCATCGAGCAGAAGGAGCTTGGGACGTTTGACGATGGCTCGTGCCAAAGCAACACGTTGCTTTTGCCCGCCTGAAAGCGCTTGCGTCCTGCGCGCGGCACAAGATTGCATCTGCACCAGACGCAGTGCCTCGTCAACGCGTGCAGATCGCTCAGGCTTGGGAACACCTTCCTCGCGAAGCCCAAACGCCACATTCTCGAAGACGTTGAGATGCGGAAACAGCGCGTAATTCTGGAACATCATGTTGACGGGCCGCTTATGAGGCGGAACGCGCGTCACATGCTCTCCGGCGAGAAGAATGCGTCCGCGATCGGGTTCGCCGAAGCCAGCAATCATTCGCATCAAGCTTGTCTTACCGGACCCTGAAGGGCCCAGCAGAGCAAAAAACTCACCTTCGCAGATGGTCAGCGACACATCTTCGACGGCACGCACCGAGCCGAAAGATTGCGAGACATGCTCAATTGACACCAGAGGCGGTCGCCCCGTCACCCCTTGAGTGCCCATGATGCCCTTTCACTCTCACCATCGTCTGATTGCCAGTTTTGGCGCGCTTGAACACAAGGTCAAGAACGCGAAAACGCCCGGGCGTGACCCGGGCGCATCTGTTTTTTGATCGGATAATGTTTTTTACTGGACGTCGTCGTTGCTGACGGCCATCGACGCCACAGGCACCGGGCCGAGCCCATCCTTCTGATAGATATCGTCCCGGAATTGCACGAGGCCATCCGGCGTCGCCCAAGCCGTTATGTAGACCCAATAGACCGGCACAGGCTGGGCGAGGCGTGCATCGACGCGATTACCCGATTGAATGGCTTCGTCGATACGCTGACGATCCCAACCCGGCGTATCCTTCAAGAGCCAAGTAATGTAATCGCGCACATTTTGCACGCGCATGCAGCCAGAGGATACGAAACGGAAATCGTCGCCAAAGATTCCCTTTGACGGCGTGTCATGCATATAGACGCCATGCGGGTTAGGAATATTGATCCGCACGACACCGAGCGAGTTGAAATCGCCGCCGGGGTCCTGACGAAACATATACCGGGTCGCCTCGTCAGAGCGCCAGTTGATCTGACGCGGCTGCAATTCTTGGCCCTGCTGATTATAGATGCGGATCTTGTTTTCAGTCAGATAATTCGGATCTGCCTGCATCTTTGGAATCAGATCCTTGCGGATGATCGAGGCCGGCACAGTCCAAAACGGATTGAAATTGATATCGACAACGCGTGTTGTCATGATCGGGCTCTGCCGGTCACTCTTGCCGACGCCTGCGGCGTGCCGCGTTGCAACCACGCCGTTTTCCACCGTTTCAACGGTGGCAGCTGGAATGTTGGCAACGACGAAGCGGTGGCCCAGATTGCCATACGAGCGCAGTCGCACGAGATTTGTCTCAAGCTGGCGCAAGCGCACATCGGCCGGGATATTCATGGCCGCAACAGTTTGTGCGGTCAGAACGCCGGTCGGGATCAAGCCATGGCGCTCTTGAAAATGCTTCACAGCTGCTTCGACAAACGAATCGAACACGGGGGAGGCACCGGCTGTGGGATCAAGATCGCCAGACGCGACAAGGCGCTTACGAAGCGCAACGACGGCCGGGCCCTTCTGACCAAGGCGTAGCGTGACGCGCGGCATCGCTGGCCAGCCGCCCTGAGCGACGATCTGGCGATACTTCTCAATCATCTGCTCGGTGGCCGCCGTCGTCATCGGCGACAGCACTGAGGTCGAGGACCGCGCAACCGAGAGCGAGGTGACAGCATCATAGCTCTGACGCCATTCGGCCTGACCGCCAATCAGGCTCTGCGACGAGGCAGCAGAGACGCCAGCCAACAGAAAGCCGAACGTCAATTCACGGCGGGTCAGGCGGGGGAAAGATCCGATACTCGTCATCGTGCGTAACCATTCCATCTTGCAAGCAGGCACAGAGCCACACATCCCAGAGCAAAGTAAACGAAAGGTTTCGACCGTGCCGAAATTCGAAACCCAATGCATAGCAAGAGCGACAGACAAGATGGGCGCGGCAAATTTAAGGCAGGCATCCCGTCTGGAACGAGGCGATGTATAACATGGAAACAGCTCTCCCCGCCACGGCGAGCCTTGTCGCTCTCCTCATCCTCTTCACACTCGTTTGGCGCGCGAGCGTGAAGCTTGCGGATGCCGGGATCATTGACCTGTTCTGGGCCGGCGGCTTCGTTTTGGCCGCAGCCGTCGAAGCGGCGCTCAATCCGCCGACGGAAGGGGGCTGGATCATGCTTACGCTTGTGGGGATCTGGGCCGCACGGCTGACAAGCCATCTCGTCCATCGCCACCGCAATGCGCAAGGCGAAGACGCCCGCTATGCCGCCATGCGGCACGAAGGCGGCCCTGATTGGCCTGCCCAAAGCCTCAAACGGGTCTTTCTGGTCCAAGCATTGGCCCTGTGGGCTGTCGCCACACCGATCCACGCCACGCTTCTGCCCGGCGCGGCAGCGCTGCAACCCGGCCCCATCGCGGTGGTCGGCGGTGTGTTGTTTCTTTTGGGGCTGGCGACTGAAGCAGCCGCTGACTGGCAATTGATGCGCTTCAAGGCCGACCCGGCGCGGCGCGGGCAAATCCTGCAGGACGGACTTTACGCCATCTGCCGCCATCCAAACTATCTCGGCGAAATCATGGTCTGGTGGGGGCTTGGCTTAGTTGCCTTCGGCCTCACGGATCGGGTGTGGGCGCTCGGCGGGCCAGCTCTCCTCACATTCTTCATCGTCAAGGTCTCAGGCGTGCCGCCGCTCGAAGCGGTCCTTGCTGCACGGCCCGGCTATGCCGAATGGGCGGAACGGACCCCGGCCCTCTGGCCACGATGGGCGACGATCCCCGGCAAGTTGGGCAACATCAAAAAGGGCGCCTGAGCGCCCTTTCATGCGTTACAGGCGGTAGCGGATGTGATCGGACCAGAAACGGTCCAACCGGAGTAATGTTTGATTCATGCGACGGAACTCGTCGCGGTTGATCCCACCGATCGGTTCTACATTGCGTACATGCTTCTCATAAAGCTCGCGCACAACATTGTGGATGTCGCGGCCAAGCGGCGTGAGGCTGATGCGAACGGAGCGGCGATCGACGCGCGAACGCTGATGGTGAAGATACCCTAAATCGACAAGCTTCTTGAGATTGTAGGACACGTTGCTGCCGAGATAATAGCCGCGCGTGCGCAATTCGCCCGCTGTCAGCTCCTTGTCGCCAATATTGTAAAGCAGCAGCGCTTGGACGGCATTGACATCCGAACGGCCACGGCGGTCGAATTCATCCTTAATAACATCCAAAAGGCGGCGATGCAGCCTTTCGACAAGTGACAGCGTTTCGGTATAGAGCGGGCGAATATCGTCCTGCAATTCGGGACGTTCGAAGATTGCAACTTCCGAAGCCATCGCCATGATCATTCTCCTTGCACACATGATTCTCAATCAACTTGCGAACAAATTAGCGGCTTCCTCTGAAAAGCATCTTAAATAACAAGATGAATCGCCTGTTCATCTTGTTGAAGTGAACCAAATCTGAAAGGTAAATCAGACGTTCGAATCGATGTTTAACAAAATGCGCGACGCTATGGTTTCACATCTCTGAAGCGGCGCGCGCCGGCAAGCAGAATGAGATAGACAAGGGCCAATGCGGCATAAACCCATGGCCACTCGATGGGATCGAGATTGGAATCAGCGATCGTGCCATCAAGAATGATGGCCATTGCAATGGTGAGAAGCCAAATCACCGCGCCCCAACTGGCCAGCATCCATAAGCCGACAGATGCAATCAGATTAAAGAGCGCAAAGCCTGAAATAGCCAGGCGCATCTGCAATGCAGAGTTTTGATAGACCGTTTCATAAGGACCGATACCGAGAATGATGGCCCAAGCAAAAAGGCCTTCCGCCATCCACACCGCGGCCATCACACGCATGAAGACGATGCGCGTCTTTTCGAAGGGAAAACGCGCCAAAGCTTCCATCTCAATGCCCCCGCAATTCACCACCCGGCAACGCCGCAAAATAGGCGGCGATCTCTTGCGGCTTCACCTCTTCAATGCGCGCGGGCGACCAGACCGGTTTCTGATCCTTATCGATGATGACAGCGCGCACGCCTTCGTAGAAATCATGCCCACCAATAATGCGCGAGACAATGCGGAATTCCATATTCATCGCCGCGAAAAAATCGAGTGATAGACCAATGTGCATCTGCTCATGCGCGATCGCCAGAGATGTGGGCGATTTCGTACGCATGATTGCAAGCGTGTCAGCCGCAAAACGAGATTCGCGTGCGAGACGTTCAAGCGTTTTGAAAATGCCGCCAATCGTATCTTGACCGAACGCGTCCTCAATCAGCGTTTCGTCGTTGCGTAAGGGCGGCAAACCCGCATTCGCATTGTGGCGCGAGATCGCATCCGCCGGCGCCTCTCCCTTCAAGAGATCGTCACGCAGCGCTTCCATCCGCTCGCTTGGCACATAGGCCGTGGCAAGGCCGAGCGCGACGGCATCGGCAGCTTTGATACGCGCACCGGTGAGTGCGAGATATTCACCCATGCGACCATGCAGGCGCGGCAACGCATAGGTAGCACCCACATCGGGGAAAAAGCCGATGCCGACTTCAGGCATGGCGAACACATATTTGTCGCCTGCGACGCGGTGACTGCCATGGAGCGACACACCCACTCCGCCGCCCATCACGATGCCGTCCACGAGCGCGATATAGGGCTTTGGATAGGTCTTGATGCGGATGTTGAGCTCGTATTCCTCGCGCCAGAAGGCGAGCGCCTCCTCATGAGCGCCGGTGCGGCCGAGATCGTGCAGCGCGCGAATGTCGCCGCCAGCACAAAAGGCCTTATCGCCTGCGCCCATGACCACGACATTGCGGATGCCGGGGTCGACAGCCCAACGGTCGAGAGCCGAGGCAAGGCCGCGCACCATGGTGAGATTGAGCGCATTGAGCGCCTGAGGACGGTTCAGGATAACGAGACCTGCCGCACCCCGCTTTTCGCAAATGATGTCTGGCGCACCGCTCATATCCTGCCCTCCCCCTCTGTCCTGCTCATACCGGAGTTAGCCGGGGAGCCTCCGGGGCGTCAATCGCGGGACTTACCGAGGGGGCGCAGGCCTGCCCCCTCCATCCGGGGCATGGCGCACCGCCTCATTTTCAGTCTAAACTCAGTTCAAAAGGATAGGCGGAGGCAGCTCCGCGAGTGAGGACGGCCATGGCGCGCATTACCCCTTTTCCCGGCAGTAAAGACCGGTCCGACGATCTTCGAGCCGAAACCGGGCAGACGCCACTCAGACAAGCCTCTCTCAACCTGACCGTCCGTATGCGGCGTAACCGCAAGGCCGATTGGGCACGCCGCCTCGTGCGCGAAAATACGCTCACCGCCGACGATCTCATCTGGCCCATTTTCATTATTGAGGGCACTGGCGTGCGCACGCCGGTCGCGTCCATGCCCGGCGTCGAGCGTGTCTCGATCGACGAGGCAGTGAAAGACGCAGCGCGCGCCGCCGCGCTCGGTATTCCGGCGCTGGCACTGTTTCCCTATACCGAGCCGGGATTGCGCGATCCCGATGGCAGCCAGGCATTATCGCCCGACAATCTGGTTTGCCGCGCTTGCCGTGCGATCAAACAAACAACGCCACAAATCGGCCTCATCACCGACGTTGCACTCGATCCTTACACAAGTCACGGCCATGACGGGCTGCTCGATGGCCACACAATTCTGAATGATGAAACGGTCGATGTGCTCTGCGCGCAAGCCATTAATCAAGCCCGCGCCGGCTCGGACGTCATTGCACCATCTGACATGATGGACGGGCGCGTCGCCGCCATTCGCGCTGCGCTCGACGCTGCGGGCTTTATGGATGTCCAGATCATGGCCTATGCGGCGAAATACGCGTCCGCCTTCTATGGTCCCTTCCGTGACGCCATCGGCACCAATGCGACGCTTGTCGGTGACAAACGAACCTATCAGATGGATCCCGCCAACACCGAAGAGGCGATGCGCGAGGTTGCGCTTGATCTCGACGAGGGCGCAGACATGGTGATGGTGAAGCCCGGCATGCCCTATCTCGATATCGTTCGCCGGACAAAAGAGACATTCGGTGTGCCGACATTCGCTTATCAAGTCTCGGGCGAATACGCGATGATCAAGGCCGCCGCGCTCAATGGCTGGCTCGACGGCGATCGAGCGATGATGGAGAGCCTTTTGGCGTTTAAGCGCGCTGGTGCTGATGGCATCCTCACCTATTTCGCGCCCTTAGTGGCGGAAAAACTGAAAGCGTGATGTGGCGGCTTCTCGCCGCACTTCTTATCGCCGCCACAACGCTGCTCACTGCATGCCATTTTTCCGGAGCGGATGACGAGCGGATTTGCCGCGCAATCCTGCCTGCAATCAATCCAGCTGGTACCGCAATCAGTGTTACGCGCAGCTTTGTTGAGCAGGGCACGATCCACATCAATTACGAAACCACATCGAATGGGCGCATGCGCCATCGTTTTATCGTCTGCCAATTCGGTGGCGGCTCTGATTTCACACGCGGACGCGACCTCATCGCGGTAACGACCGAACAGGGTGCGATGAGCGATGCATCGCTCCTCTTCCTCAAAAGATTTTACCTGTCATCGCCAGAAGCCCTGTGGAACGAACCCAGCGCGGCAAAGCCTGCAGCACTGCCAAACCTGCCGCCGTCCATCGCATTGATTGTGCAACATGCGCTTGCGGCGCTGCCGAGCCTTGCCATCTATGCGCTGATCGCAGCCTCCTACGCGCTAATTTACGGGATCGTGGGCCGCATCCTGTTCGGCTTCGGCGAATTCGCTGTCATTGGCGGCACGGCGATGACGCTCTCGATCGTTGCAGGCTTGATCGCCTCACCCAGTTTCGCCATCACCGTCAGCCTGATCGGAATCATGATGGGCCTCGTTGCAGCGGCTTGGCATGGGCTGGCAGCCGAGCGCGTCTTGGTTGCGCCGCTCATCAATCGGCCTGGCCTTCCTGTCCTCATTGCAACGACCGGCATGGCAATCGCGCTTGCCGAATATGTTCGTCTCTCCCAAGGCCAAGGCGGGCGATGGTTGTCGCCGATCCTTTCGTTTCCGGTGATGGTGGCACGCACCGACAGTTTCTCTGTCACCGTTACGCCGATTGCTTTGATCTCAGCCCTCGCCGGTTTTGCAGCTGCGTTTGCGCTGAGCCGCTTGATGAAGCGCGGCCGTTTCGGGAAGCAATGGCGCGCTTTGGCCGACGATCCTGTGGCTGCCGCGCTCTGCGGCGTCGATGCGCGGGCCGTGTTCACCCTCTCCTTCCTGCTGGCCGCAGCCACTGCCGGATTTGCCGGCGTTCTGACCAGTTTGAGCTTCGGCGGGGTGGGCTATGCACAAGGCCTCACGCTCACACTCAAAGCTTTGACGGCTGCAATCCTCGGCGGCATTGGATCGGTGCGCGGCGCGCTGTGGGGCGGCGTTGGGCTTGGACTACTGGAAGCCCTATGGTCGGCCACCATGCCGATCGAAAGTCGGGACATCGCAGTTTACTCAATCTTGGCGCTGGTCCTCATTCTGCGTCCCGGCGGTCTTTTCGGCGCACGGGCGGGGGCGCTCCGTCTGGTGTAGACCTGTCTCTTTCGACGGGGATTACCCTCTTGGCAAGGCCATAATCCCGTAGCCATATGGAGAGACATAGGAGATCTGCACGATGAGTCTCGAGACCTCTTCTTACCCGCCGCCTGTTCCCGCCGCACCGGATGTTGCGGGCGTATTGGCGGGACGCGTGATTGGGTTTTTCGTTGATCTCTTCCTGATCGGGCTTCTGTGCGGTTTAATTTTTTTCTTTCTCGTTATTCCGCTCGGTTTGATCACCGGGGGATTGGTGTGGTTTCTGCTGCCACCCATGTTTCCCATCGTGGCTTTTCTCTACAATGGTTTCACCATTAGCGGGCGCAAGCAGGCAACACCGGGCATGCGCATGTTCGGCGTGCGTCTGCAAATGGCTAAAACGGGTGGTGAGGTCAGCTTCTCGATCGCCGCGGTGCATGCGATCTTCTATTATGTGAGCGTCAGCTTTCTCACACCGCTCATCTTGCTGATCGGATTGTTCCGTTCAGACAGCCGCATGTTGCACGATCTGCTGGCCGGCGTCATTGCCGTGCGGCGTGGGTGAACCGAATGACAAAGGGACCCGCAGGAGCGCTTGAATTGTGACGACGCAACCGCGCGACACACCCCAGTTTTTCCTGACAGCGCCAGCACGCTGCCCCTATTTGCCGGGCCGCGAAGAACGCAAAGTGTTCACCCATCTTGTTGGGCGCAATGCGCGCGAAATGAACGATACGCTGACCAAAGGCGGCTTCCGCCGCTCGCAGACCATCGCCTATCGCCCTGCCTGCGATGCGTGCAAAGGCTGCGTATCTGTCCGCATTCCGGTCGGCGATTTCCGGCCGACGCGCAATATGCGCAAGGTGCTGGCGCACAATTCCGATCTTTTCGCCCGCATGAGCGTCAACAGGCCTAATTCCGAACAATATCGCCTGTTCCGCGATTATGTGATGTCGCGCCATAGCGATGGCGGCATGGCTGATATGAGCGTGCTCGATTATTCAATGATGATCGAAGATACGCATGTCGAAACGCGCATCGTCGAATATCGCCGGCGCGGTCCCGATACATTCACGACGGGGCGCGGGACCGGCCCGCTTCTCGGGCTGGCGCTCACCGATGTTCTCGGCGACGGTCTGTCGATGGTCTATTCGTTTTTTGATATCGAAGAACGGAACCGTAGTCTCGGCACGTTCATGATCCTCGAACACATCGCGCAAACGCGGAAAATGGGCCTTCCTTACCTCTATCTCGGCTATTGGGTGCAAGGTTCGCCGAAGATGGATTACAAGGCGCGGTTCATGCCCCAAGAGCGATTGATGCCGAATGGCTGGGAGCGTTTCGACGCCGACCCGCACGACAGCGCATGAATGAAAACGGGCGCCGAAGCGCCCGTCCCTTCAGCCGGAGAACCGGTTGGACTTCGGAAAACCTTTTGGTGGCAACCGACCCGCCTCGGCGCGATTGCCGATCCAATCCTTCAATTCCGCTTTCGGCACAGTAAAGGTCCGACCTGCGCTGTCTTGCCAAGTGAGGCCTTCCTTCAATTTGAAGAAGCGCGCATCGACCACGCCGCCATCCTTGTATTTCTGCAGGCGCACACCTTTGCCGCGTGTCATCTCAGGAATCTGATTGGCTGCAAAGATCAGCATCTTCCGGTTTTCGCCAATGATGGCGCAATGATCGCCCTCGGCCTCGACGATGAGCGCCGCACGCTCACCCGCATCGAGGTTGAGGATCTGACGGCCTTTACGCGTATTGGCGGGCAGATCGTTCGCATTGACGATGAAGCCGCGGGCAACATTCGACGAGACAAGGAATTTCACATTCGGCTTATGCGGCCAGACGGCGACGATGTCAGCACCTTCCTCAATATCGGCCATCAGGCGGATAGGATCGCCGAAACCGCGGCCGCCCGGAAGCTTAGCCGCATCGAGCGTGAACACTTTACCGTCGCCGCCAAGCACCATGATCTTGGTCGTCGTTTCGGCGTGGAACCATTGCTGCAAACTATCGTCGCCCTTGAATTGAAGCGAAGAGACATCCTGCTGATGACCCTTGAGCGCGCGGATCCAGCCCATTTTAGAAATGACGACAGTAATCGGCTCGCGCTCAACCAGGGCTTCATCGAGGTCGAGATCGCCCGTATCGGGAACATTCTCGAATGTCGATCGACGCTTGCCGATCTTCGTCTCAGGGCCGAACTTCTTTTTGACCTCGCGGATTTCCCACGCAATCGTTTTCCACTGGACCTGATCGGAGGCTAGCAATTTCTCGATTTCGGATTTTTCCGCAGTGAGCGTGTCGAGCTCTTTCTTGAGCTCCATCTCTTCGAGCTTGCGCAATGAACGCAGGCGCGTGTTGAGGATGGCTTCCGCCTGATTGTCTGTAAGGTCGAAGGCCTTGATGAGTTCGGCCTTCGGCTCGTCCTTCTCGCGGATGATTTTGATGACGCGATCAAGATCGAGATAAACAATCAACAGACCACGCAGAATTTCGAGTCGCTTGTCGATCTGGCCGAGGCGGTTGCGCGAACGGCGGAGTAAGACCTCGCGGCGGTGGTCTAGCCATTCGCGTAACGCTTCCGGCAGACCGAGCACTTTCGGCACGAGACCGCCTGAAAGCACGTTCATATTCATTGGAATGCGGGTTTCGAGCTCCGTCACCCGGAATAGCGATTCCATCATTACCATAGGATCGATGTTGCGCGTCTTCGGCTCGAAGACGATGCGGACATCTTCCGCACTCTCATCACGCACATCGCCCAGAAGTGGCAATTTGCGTTCGTTCAGAAGCTCGGCGATTTTTTCGATCAGCCGACTCTTCTGCACAAGATAGGGAATCTCAGTAACGATGGCGACAAAGCCGCCGCGCCCTGTGTCTTCCTTATGCCAACGGGCACGCAGACGGAACGCGCCGCGCCCCGTCCGATAGGTTTCGGCGATAGATTCAGCGCTCTCCACGATGATGCCGCCGGTCGGGAAATCCGGCCCCGGCACGAAGGTCATCAATTGCTGCGCATTCGTGTTCGGATGCGTGATGAGATAAAGCGCAGCATCGCAGAGTTCGGCCGCATTATGTGGCGGAATCGATGTTGCCATGCCCACAGCAATGCCTTGCGAGCCATTCGCCAACAGATTGGGAAAAGCGGCGGGCAGCACGATCGGCTCGTCTTCGGAGCCGTCATAGGTGTCGCGAAAATCGACAGCATCCTCATCGATGCCATCGAGCAGAAGGCGGGCGACTTCCGTCAGACGCGTTTCGGTGTAACGCATAGCGGCGGCGCTATCGCCATCGATATTGCCGAAATTGCCCTGCCCTTCGACAAGCGGATAACGCTGGGCGAAATCCTGCGCGAGGCGAACGAGCGCGTCATACACCGATTGGTCGCCATGCGGATGATATTTACCGATAACATCGCCAACAACGCGGGCGGATTTCTTGAATGCGGCGCCGGGATCGAGCCTGAGCAACCGCATGGCATGTAGCACGCGGCGATGGACGGGCTTCAGCCCGTCGCGCGCATCGGGCAACGCACGATGCATAATGGTGGAGAGCGCGTAAGCGAGGTACCGCTCCTCCAGCGCATGGCGTAGATCTATATGCTCGATGTCGCCGCCGGATGGCGGCTCGACGGGCTTACCCATCCGTCACTCCTTGAAATGCGTGAGAACGGTTAGCGAACACCACGAGTCGAAGCAAGGTTCGGCCTTCAGGCGGGCGGGGACAAATCTCGCCGCAAGGCCGCGATGCAGGCTCCGCGCGCCTCGGGCGGCGGCATACCCCGCGGGCCATAGACGTGACGTTCGAAGAAATAGGCTGTGAGAGCGAAACCGGCCTCGATCTCGGCCCAATCGGGTACGCATGAGAGGCTGCCAGAAAGAAACGCAGGCAGGCGGAACAAACGCTCGCGCCAAGGTTCCCCTGCCACGCGCGAGACCGCGCGGCCCGATTTCGGCGAGACATAGATGAGCTCATTCTGAGCGCCAGTTGCGGCGCATTCGCTCAGGTCGAGGCCGAAGCCGAGTTCAGCCAGAATGGCGAGCTCATACCGGATCAACAACGGAGCGGCGAGCGGGGCTTCGGTTAGATTTTCACCGATGACGGCAAGTGCCTCGAAGATCGCCGGATGCGGATCGCGCTCGGGCAAAAGGCGCGTGAGTTGGGCGAGATGGTTGAGGCCAAAAAGCGCGACGGAGGAATGCATATAGGTTGCGGCACGCAGATCGACCGGCTCGATCTTCCACTCGCCGAGATGCTCCTCGAGCCGGGCGCGCCAGAGCGCATCGACATGATTGCCGGGCTGTAACACGGGCTGCATCGTACGCGAACGGCCATTGCGGACGACACCCAGATGGCGCCCATGCGCGCGCGTCATTATCTCTAGCACAACAGCGTTTTCGCCGTGTCGCCTGAGTCCGAGTACGATGCCGGCATCGCGCCATTCCACTCGCGCGGCCCTCCGCTATTTTTTTGGAAATTCCAAACCCATTTCACGATAGCGCGCAGGATCGTTCGACCAGTTCTCGCGCACTTTCAC
>Ga0214917_10000802_pt1 | contig 40924 bp, 34 predicted proteins | sample LL_1208_BB_MetaG_FD_177983 | JGI IMG/M metagenome (GOLD analysis project Ga0214917, IMG submission 177983) | Freshwater microbial communities from Lake Lanier, Atlanta, Georgia, United States - LL_1208_BB | ecosystem: Environmental > Aquatic > Freshwater > Lake | place: USA: Georgia | collected... | reverse complement strand
TCATAATCTTTATTTTCTTCAATAAAAGGATGCCAAAGATTTGAAAAAAATAAAGATTATGATTTTTTAAGCAAAATATTTGATGAGGTAAAAGATAAATTTGGTCAGCATAATGTTAAGCTTTATATTAAAAATTCACAAGAGATTAATGCTTTTGCAGTAAGTAGTTTTTGGGGAAAGTCTATTGTTTTGACGGACGGTATAATTAATCATTATTTAAATAATAGTCAGAATCCAAAAGAATTTTTGTATTCTTTAAGAAGTATAATGGGTCATGAAATGTCTCATTTAATTAATAAAGATTTTCTTCCGACATATCTTATAATTGCTAATCAAAAAGCAACAAATTTTGTATCATTTTTACTAGATATAATATTTGGTTTTGCCACAAGAATTGCTCTAGTTGTTCCATTTGGTAGCAGATTTCTTGCGCGCACAATGACAGACACATACGCTATATTAAATTTTATTTTTGGATTTTTTAATAGATTTGTTGTGTTTAATGTTTATGAGTTTTTAAGAAAATTTTCTTCTAGATCCATAGAATATCGTTGTGATCGCCAGTCTGGCGAGGCTTTTGGAGGAAAAAATATGGCATTTGCATTATCATTTCTTGGAGACTCTGGTTATATGACAATTTTTTCTACTCATCCAAATACTAAAAAAAGAATTAAAAAAGTAGAAAATATTGATATAAAAGATGGGATAATTAGGCCAAAATTTGTTGATTCTTTAAGTAATTATTTTGCATTTATGATGTTAATTTTTATTTCATTGTTTTTTGCAAAAAAGGCCGATATTGATATCCTCATTAGAGAATACCTAAATAATCACGAGGTAATAAATAGTAAATTGAGAATATTATGGGGCTTAATTAAAGGTTTTATCTAATGTCTAAAATTAATAAACTTTGTCACATTTTAGAGATCTGCAAAAATTCTTCAAAAAAAAAGTTATTAAGTTTTAAAAAAAATAATAGTGAGTGGATAAGTTTTTCTTCGCAAGAATTTTATTATAACTCATTTTATTTTGCATGTGGACTCAGGGAGATTGGTTTAAAAAATGGTGATAAAATTGGAATTTTTTCTTATCAAAATCCTATTTGGATAATAGTTGACATGGGCTCTATATTAGCCGGTGCAGTTACGGTTCCAATCTTTTATAATATATCGGAAAATAATTTATTATACCAAATAAAAGACTCGGATTTAAAATATATTTTTTCTGATAATATATTGCCGATTGAAAAAAGTGATTTTAGCAAAATCAATCTTTTAGAAAATAAAGTTTCTAAAATTGTTAAAAAAATAATTACATTTGATTTTGATATTAAAGATGGTTGCAATTTTGATTATGTTATTAAAATTGGCAAAGAGGCTGCTGAAATGTCAAAATATAGTTTTAAAGATTTTTGCGATAATATTAACGAAGATGATTTGGCTACTATAATATATACTTCTGGAAGCACTGGAAATCCAAAAGGTGTTGCTCTTAGTCATAAAAATCTATCTTCGCAAATAAATGATACTGCTACAAGATTTATTTTAGACTCTAATTTAGACAAAGCTCTTTCATTTCTTCCTCTTGCACATGTATTTGAAAGAATGGTGATGATGTTTTATATTACTAAACAAATAGAAATATATTTTGTTGATAATATAAAAAATATTTCTCAATATCTCAAAGAAGTTAGGCCAAGTCTTATGACTGTGGTTCCTAGACTTCTAGAAAAAGTTTATTCAAAGATTAAAGATGGTGTTGAAACTTCTAGTTTTTTAAAAAGAACGATAGCTAAATTGGCTTTAAAAAGAGCTCTGAAAAAAAATATTGATATAAGTGATAAATTTTTTGATAAAATTTATAGAAATTTGATTTATAAAAAGTTTTTGGGTGCCTTTGGAGGTTCTATGAAGATGATAATTTGTGGAGGGGCATCTCTTTCAAGTGAAATGGAGAAGTTTTTTATAAATATAGGAATAAATTTATATTGTGGATATGGACTTACGGAAACGTCTCCTGTTATTGCGGTAAATTATCCAAATAACTATCGATTTGCAACTGTTGGAAAAATTTACCCCTCATTAAAAGTAAAAATTGCTGATGACTCGGAATTGATGGTTAGCGGTGATGGTGTGATGATTGGATATTATAACGATAAAGAAAGAACCCGGGAAGTTTTTGACGGGTTATGGTTTAAAACTGGAGATCTTGCGCAAATAGATGAAGATGGATATCTTAAAATAATTGGAAGAAAAAAAGAGCTCTTTAAAACAGCAAATGGAAAATATGTTAGGCCGGTTCCAATAGAACAAAAATTGGTTCAAGAGTTTGGATTTTTAAGTGGAGCAATAATTATTGCCGAGAACAGAAATTTTGTTAGCTGTCTTTTATTTCCTGATTTTGAAAATCTTTCAAAGATTAAAAAAACTTTATCTTTTGATGGGGCGGAAGAGTATTTTTTATCCTCAAACATTTTGCTTAATCATGTTAAAAATATTATTGATAAAATAAATTTAAATTTAGATCATCATGAAAATATTCAAAAGTTTCATATTGTAAATGAAAATATTTCTATCGCAAATGGAGATATAACTCCTTCCATGAAGCTAAGAAGATCTATTCTAGAAGAAAAATATAAAGAAATTATTAAAGATTTTTATCAGTAATCTATTCATCAATTTCATCAAAAACTTTTTTTATACCACTAATAATTATGTCAAGTTCATTGAATGAGATTGTTAGGCTTGGCATTATATAAACAATGTTTGAGAATGGCCTGAGGAAAACATTATATTCTACTATTTTTTTTCTAAAATTTACAATTTTATCACGATTAAAATTTGTTTGTATAACCCCAATTGCCCCGATTTCTCTGACTGCTGTAACGGACTTGTATTCTAGAAATTGTTTAAGATTTTCATGAAAATATTTTTTATAATTTGCAACTTGAAGCTCATAATTATTTTTCTCAAAAAGATCAAGAGACGCAGACGCCGCAGCGCAACTCAAAGCGTTGCCCATAAAAGTTGGTCCATGCATAAGCGCCTGATCAAGAGAGTTTCCCAAAAATGCCTCAAAAATTTTGTTATTAGTAATTGTAGCAGCTAGGGTCATAAAACCGCCAGTTAAAGCCTTCCCCAAAACCATAATATCCGGAGTTATTTTGGCATGGTCACAGGCAAATCTTGTGCCGGTTCTGTAAAATCCTACGGCACACTCATCTGCCACAAAAATTATTTCATATTTTTGACAAATATCATAAATATTTTTTAAAATTTCTGGTTTATTAAATTTCATTCCTCCTGCGCATTGAACCAGTGGCTCAATGAATAAACCACATATTTCATAATGATGCAATTTAATAAACTCCTCAAATTTGTTAAGATCATCATTGCTTTGTGGCATTTCTAAATTAAAATTCTTAATCAAAATATCAGAAAACTTTTGATGCATACTATCAGAATTGTCGGCTAGAGACATTGCCCCGCTTGTGTCGCCATGATATGAATTTTTAAAAGAAACAAATTTATTTTTAATAGGTTTTTTTGTATTTATGAAATATTGCCAGCAAATTTTCATTGCGACTTCAATTGCTGTTGATCCGGAATCCGAGAAAAATACATGATTCAAATTTGTAATTTGAGCTAGTCTTTTTGCAAGATTGTAGGTTGTCTCATTTGAGAGACCTGCAAGCATTACATGAGGAAGGATTTCGAGTTGCTCTTTAATTTTTTTTGTTATGTAAGGATTGTTATATCCATGAGCAACTGACCACCAAGAAGCAATTCCATCGATTAATACTCTTCCATCTTTTAGAAATATTTTACATCCATCTGTTTTAACAACTTCAAGTTGAGAAATATTGTTCTTCATCTGAGTGTATGGAAGCCAAACAAACTCTTTATCTTTCATCTCTTAAAATTCTTTATTTTAATAGCTTCTTTTGTCCAAAAATTGTTTGAAAATTCTTTTTCAAGTATATTTAATGCCTTAATTGATTCTGTCTTAAGTCCAAGTTTTTCATATGTTTCAAAAAGTCTGAAATATGCCTCCGCAACCTGATTAGTTCTTTTGAAGCGCCAGACAACTTCTTGGAAATTTTGTATAGCGCCTATATAGTTTTCGTTTTTTTGTTGATAGCGACCAAGTGACATTTTGTATCCGGCTAAATGTTCATCGATAAAAGTTATTTTATTTTTTATGTCATCAATGTATATGCTTTGAGGAAATCGTGCAATTATCTCTCTAAAAATTTTTGATGATTCTCTTGTTGAATCTTGAGACCGATAAATATTTGGTATTTTGTTATAAAAGCCAAGCCCTTTTATGTAAAGCATATATGATGTGTATTCGCTATTTGGACTGATTCTTATAAAATCATCGACGATTCTATTAAGATTTTCATACTCTTCCTGCTTGTAATAGCAATATGCGGCCATTACTTGTGATTTCTGAGCCCATTTAGAAAATGGATATTCATCTTCTATTTTTTCAAAAGCTTTTGCTGATTCTGAATAATCTTTGTCTTTTAATAACTCGTAGGCTTTAATATAATCAATTTCTGCTGTAGGAGTGGGCTGTTTTTTTGAGCAAGATAAGGTAAGGGCGGCTATTGCTAAACAAATAATAGATATTTTTAGATGAAGATTATTTTTCATTTTCTTATATCAATACTTTTCTTATGACCGTCAAGACCTTCACTTTCAGCAATTATAGAAGTCTGGTTCGCTATTTGTGCAAATGAATTTTTGTCGCAAGAAATATATGAAACCCTCTTTAAAAAATCATATACAGATAAACCGCTACTAAATCTTGCAGTTGATTCTGTAGGTAAAACATGACTTGGTCCCGCAATGTAATCTCCTATGCTTTCTGGGGTATATTTTCCATAAAATATTGCGCCGGCATTATTAATTTTATTAATTAGAGATTCATCCTCTATTAGAATTTCAAGGTGTTCAGGAGCTATTATGTCAACAATTTGCGATGAATATTCAAAATCGTCAACCAAAAATATAGCGCTGTTTTTTAAAGATTCCGCGATTATATCTTTTCTCGATAAAGTTAATGTGATTTCATTTATTGAATCAATAATGGCTTTTGCAAAATCAATGTTTTTGGTTATTATAAAAACTTTTGAGTCTTTTCCATGTTCAAGCTGTGAAATTGCATCAGAAGCTATCCAGTCTGGCTTTGTATTTTCATCGCATATTATAGTTAAATCTGTTGGTCCTGCGATCATATCTATTCCAACTTGTCCGAATAATATTTTCTTTGCCATCGCTACGTAAATATTTCCGGGACCAACAATTTTTGCAACTCTTTTGATTGATTCTGTTCCGTAAGCCATTGCTGAAATAGCTTGAGCCCCACCAATTTTGTATATTTTATTTATACCGCAAATATTTGCTGCTAGCAAAATTGCTGGGTTAACCTTACCCATGTTGGTTGGAGTGCATAAAGTGATTTCTTTTACATTAGACACTATTGCCGGCCCTGCGCACATAAGAACAGAGCTAGGGTATGCAGCGCTTCCTGATGGCGCATATATTCCCACAGAATCTAGGGTTTTCCATAAATTTCCAAGGGTAACACCGACATCATCTTGGTATATATTGTCTTTTGGAAGTTGGTTTTTGTGATAAGCTATAATTCTTGCAAAAGCTACTTCTAGTGACTCTCTAAGTAAGGGGCTTGAACATAAAACAGCTTCATCTATTTCCTCTTTACTAACAAACAAATCATCAGAGTTTTTGAAAAGGGATTTATCAAATAAATTGCTATATTTTATTAGGGCTTTGTCTTTATTTATTTTAACATCTTCAATAATGGAAGTAGTTTCTTCTATAATGTTCTTATCAAATTCATTATTTTTTTTAAAAAAATCTACAAGAGATTTATTTTGCCCAAATAAAACCAATTTGTCGTCAATGTTTTTTATATTAAAAATCTGCATAATTTATATTTTGTCCAATTTTTATTTTAAATTTCTTCACCAAACCAGCATTGATTTCAAGAATTCTGTCAACTCTGTATTCAGAGTTTATGTGGCTTAAGTCGTGGGGTTTGGCGTTAGTTTTGATATTTACAATTTTTCCGTTTTTAATAAAAACCATATCCAATGGAATCAGAGTATTTTTCATCCACATATTAACTATTTGTGGTTTATTAAAAATAAAAAGCATTCCATGATTTTGATCAAGTTTTTCAACATTCATTAGGCCATATTGCCTTTTTTCATCCGTATCAGCGATTATTATTTTAAATTTTGCAATTAATTGATTTTTATCGTAAATGTATAAGTTCTTATTGTAGTTTTTAACGTCTCTGTTAAAATCAATTTGATTTTGACAATAAGATTTTGCTGTTGATAAAAATAAAATTAAAGTTATAAAAAAAATTTTTTTAAATAAAATGCCCTTTTTCATAATTAAAATTATTGTAATATTTCTATTTTGTTCACAAGTTTACGCCAAAAATGAAGATAAGTCAAATAAAAAAGGAACTGTTTCAAAAAAAACATATATCAACTCAGAGATAATAGATGTTAAAAGAGTGGAGAGGAAAATAGAATTTATTGAGAATGTGGTTATACAAAATCCTGATGAAAGAATATCTGCAAATAGAGTTATATTATATTACAATGAAAATACGAATAATGCTGTAAATGTTGATTTTGATGGAAGAATTAAAGAAATTATTGCCATTGGAAATGTTAGATTTCACAATAAAGAGATAGATTCTAAATCTGATTTTGGTCATTACAATCCATACACAAATATTCTAACTCTTGAAAAAAATGTTGAAGTAAAAAGATATGGTTCCTATGCTTATGGAGAAAAGTTTGATTACAATCTTAAAACTAAAATAGGAAATTTTGTTGGAGAAAAAAAGACTGAGCAAGAAAAGAAAGAAAATAGAGTGATAATTATAATTGATAGTAAAAAAAATAAGGAAATTAAATGAATAATAAACTAGAAATAAAAAATATTTCAAAATCCTATGGAAAAAAGGTTGTTGTAAAGGATGTTAGTCTTGATATAAAGCGCGGTGAAGCAATAGGGTTGTTGGGTCCTAATGGCGCAGGAAAAACAACCTGTTTTTATATGATTGTAGGTTTGGTTAATTCTGATAGTGGAAATATATTTATAAATAATATTGAAATAACTAGGATGCCAATGTATCAAAGAGCTAGGCTTGGAATTGGTTACTTGCCGCAAGAAGCTTCTATTTTTAGAGGAATGAATGTTGAAGAAAATATTTATTCTGTTCTTGAAATAATTGAGCCGGATAAGAATAGCAGAAAGCAAAAATTAGAGAATCTTTTGGAAGAGTTTTCTATTGGCAAGATCAGAAAGTCTCACGCCCTGTCTCTTTCTGGAGGTGAGAGAAGGAGGGTTGAAATTGCAAGAACTCTTGCGAGTAACCCGTCATATATCCTTCTTGACGAGCCATTTGCCGGTGTTGATCCGATTGCGGTTAATGATATTCGTAATATGGTAATGCATCTCAAAGATAGAAATATTGGAGTATTAATTACTGATCATAATGTTCGAGAAACACTTTCTATCGTTGATAGAGCTTATATTGTTTATGATGGAAAAATATTGTCTTCTGGAACTAAAGAACAGATTATTGCAAATAGTGATGTCAAAAGGGTTTATCTTGGAGATGATTTTAGAATTTAATTATGAAAAAGAATATTTTATTTAAAAATTTAACAAAATTTTATTTTTCATCAGAAATAATCCTAGTTATTTCAACAATATTATCGCTGATTATTGCAAATAGTTTTCTCAGCGAAAAATTCCAATTCTTTTTAAATGAAGAAATAGTTAGTAATATAAGTTTAAAATTCATAATAGATGATTTTTTAATGGCAATATTTTTCTTTTTAGTCGGCTTGGAATTAAAGAAAGAAATTATATTGGGAGAGTTGTCAAATTTTAATAAAGCAATTACCCCTGTAATAGCGGCATTTGGCGGAGTTATTATGCCTGCAATTATTTTTTTGCTATTTAACTTAAATGAAAAGGATAATTTTAAAGCTTTCGCAATTCCCTGTGCAACAGATATTGCTTTTGCCTATGCTGTAGTTAAATCTTTTGGAGAGAAAATTCCACAATTTTCTAGAGTTTTTATTGTTAGCCTTGCAGTCATTGATGATTTGATAGCTGTTGTAATTATTGCTTTATTTTATACTGAAAATTTTAATATTGCTTATTTATTTGCAATTTTATTTGTTGTTATATTGTTGTTTTTTATCAACAAAGCAAAAACTAGTATTTTGCCATACAATATTTTTCTTTGGTTTGTTTTGTGGGTAATTTTACTAAGATCATCAATACATCCCGCTATTTCTGGAGTAATAATTGCAATTTTCATTCCCATAAAAATCGGAAATAAAAACTATCTAGAAAATATCTCGCATAATATATCTCCGCTGGTAAATCTTTTTATTATACCGGTTTTTGTTTTTGCAAACTCCATGGTTTCAATTGAAAATTTTTCATTTAGTATTTTTTCAAATCCATTGTTTCTAGGAATATTCTTTGGACTTTTTATTGGCAAGCAATTAGGAGTAATGATTTTTTGTTGGCCTATATATAGTTTTAAGAATTTGAATTTTTCTAAAAGTTTATATAATGACATATACTCTGTGGCAATTTTTGCTGGAATTGGATTTACAATGAGCCTTTTTATTGCAAATTTATCACTTTCTGATCAGGGCGATATCAATATTGCTAAAATTGCAATATTATTAGGCTCTTTTGCTTCATTTATATATGGATCATTTATTGTAATTTTAAAAAATAAGCTTCTTTTAAAAAACAGAAACTTATAGATCATGTGACAATATTTTTTGATAAATCATTTCACAAATTTTTGATATCTCACCCAAATTATCGCCCTCAATCATGATTCTTATAAGATTTTCTGTGCCAGATTTTCTTATAAATATTCTTCCTTTTTTACCAAGATTTTCTTGTGATTCTTTTATAAAATCTTGCACCTCTTTTATTTCAAGAATATTGCTATTTTTTGTTTTGACATTTTTTAAAATTTGTGGATTTAAATCAAAAATATTTGATATAGAGCTTGCTTTAACTTTATTGTTAACAAGTATAGATAATACTTGAAGTGCTGCGACTAAACCATCTCCGGTTGATGAAAAATCTGATAAAACGATGTGACCAGATTGTTCAGCTCCAAAATTATATCCATTTTTTTTAATTTCATCCAAAACATATCTATCGCCAACAGCAACTCTTTTTGTAGATATCCCAATATAAGATAAATAATTCTCAAGAGCCATGTTTGACATTTGCGTTATCACTACCGTATCTTTTTTAAGATTTCCTTCATTGTGAAGTTTTTCAGCAATTATCGCTATTAATTTATCGCCGTCGATAATTTGACCATTTTCATCAACAATCACAAGCCTATCCGCGTCTCCATCAAGAGCAATGCCAATATCAGCTTTTTCTTCTATAACCTTTCTCTGAAGTAGTTTTGGATTAGTTGATCCACATTCTTCATTGATGTTAAATCCGTTTGGCTTAATTCCGATTGGTATCACTTCCGCACCTAGTTCCCAAAATATTTTTGGAGCAATAGAATAGGCTGCTCCATTGGCGCAATCTAGTATTATTTTTAATCTACTTAAATTTTTATCCTTAGCAAAGGAATTTTTAACGAATTCAACATATCTTTCTTTTCCATCATCAAGTCTTGTAACGCGACCAATTTGATCGGGTTTTGCAAGATAAATTGAAAGATCTTTTTCAATTAGATTTTCTATTTCTATTTCAATGTTATCACTCAGCTTATTTCCTTGACTGTCAAATATTTTGATGCCATTGTCTTGATAGGGATTGTGAGATGCAGAAATCATGATGCCAATATCTGCACGAAGAGACTTTGTAAGCATTGATACTGCTGGAGTTGGAACTGGTCCAAGTAGAAACACATCCATGCCAACAGAGCTAAATCCTGCTGTAAGTGCTGGTTCAATTAAATATCCTGATAACCGAGTATCTTTACCAATTACAACTCTGTGTTTATGATTGCCATCCATAAATCTTGCGCCAACAGCCATTCCAACCTTAAGAGCTATCTCTGCAGTCATGGGAAACTTATTGCTTTGACCTCTTATTCCATCGGTTCCAAAAAATTTCTTTTTCATTTTTTAAGCTTTTATTAAGAATTATTTTTAATAAAATTTTTTATATTATTTATTGCTAAATCAATTTTATCTTGATGAATTCCGCCTCCCATTGCAAAGTCTTTTTTCCCGCCTCCACCTTTGCCGCCAATATCATTTATAATTGGAGCTATTATTTTTGTTGCATCGAATCTGTTTGTAAGATTCTCACTTATGCAAACAATTACGGAAACCTTATCAATATTTTTTGAAAATATTGTTAAAATATGAGATTCTTTAAATTCATCTTTTAACCTTATTCTTGTAACAATTTCTCGCAAATCTTTTGCGTCAATATCCATATATTGGTGATGCAGGATGTTTACATCATTAGTAATTTTTTCTGATTTCAGGTGATTAATATTTGCGATTAAATCCTGTATTTTTTTTCTATCGCTATCTTTTTCTCTTTGTTTTTGTTGAAGCTTAATTGATTCTTGCTCAAGAAGTTTTGCTTTTGCTTCTTCGTAATTTTTAACATCCTCAAAGCTTGTTATAGCAGTGATTCTCCTGATCCCAGCAGCTATGCCATTTTCAGAAATTATTTTAAAGATTTCTATTTCATCACTATTATTAACATGCGTTCCTCCACATAACTCAACAGAATTATCTAGGGAAACAACCCTTACTTCTTGATCATATTTTTCCCCAAATAACATTTCAGCTCCAGTTTTTCTTGCTTCTTCAAGTGACATTTCTTGAATTTGGGTTTTAATTTTTTTATTTATCATTTGATTGACAAAATTTTCTATTGCAATTTTTTCGTCAGTTGAAACTGGTCTGTTTAGATTAAAATCAAAGGTAAATTGGTCGCAGTCGACATTTGAGCCTTTCTGTGTTACCGAATTACCAATTATTGTCTTAAGGGCTTTGTGCATCAGGTGAGTTGCGGAGTGATTTGCGGTTCTCTTTCTCCGGTTTTTTATATTTATTTTAGCAAAAACTATGTCACCTTCCTTGAGTTTTGTTTCGCAATCTTCAAAAAAATGTACAAAAAGATTTCCGCCATATTTTCTTGTTTCGGTGATATTTAGAATGATATCATTTGAAGAAATTGTGCCATTGTCACCTTTTTGTCCGCCAGATGTTGCATAAAAAGGAGTTTTATCGAGTATAATTGCATTTTTAGAAATGAATAAAATTTTTGCAGAGCATTCAAATTGTTCATATCCAATAAATTTAGTCGCTCCAAATTTTTCCTTTAGTTCAAGAAATAATGAATCTTGTGCAATTTCGCCACTGCCTTTCCAGCTTGATCTTGCCCTTTGTTTCTGGGCTTCCATCTCAATTTCAAAAGCCTCTAAGTCAATATCAATATTTTTTTCTTTTAAAATATCTTGAGTCAAATCCAATGGAAAACCATATGTGTCATATAATTTAAATGCAGTTTTTCCAGAGAATTTTTTATTATTATCAATAATGGATATTTCTTCTTCAAGAATTTTTAGTCCATTTTCCAAGGTTTCACGAAACTTTTCTTCTTCATTTTTAAGTGTTGATTTAATTAAATCACTTGCACGAACAAGTTCTGGATATGTTTGTCCCATTTCTCTAATTAGGCTATCAACAAATATATACATAGATGTTTTTTTTGATCCAAGTTTATGAAGTTGGCGCATTGCTCTTCTCATAATCCTTCTTAGAACATAGCCCCGACCATCATTGCTTGGCAGAACTCCATCAGCAATAAGAAATGATGATGATCTAAGATGGTCGGCAATTATTTTATACTCCGCTTTTATCATGTTTAAACTAAATGAATTGAAACTTCTACGGCCGGTCTTTTACCAATAATGTCTTCAAAAATTCTTAATATTTTCGATCTAATATTTTTTTCTAAATCTTCAATTATTCTATTTTCTTTAAGTTTTTTATTTGATTTTTTCTTTTTTAAAAAACGAAAACCAATTTTTGAATCAATTCCAAGATCTCTGGCCTTGATTTTTAGGATTGCTTTAATTTCCTCTCTTATAAAAATTTCTGCTTCATGGTCAGATTTAAGGTCATATGATCCAACGCAAATAATTCTCGGTTTTGTTAAAAGTTCTAGTGATTCATTTACAACGATTGAGACGGTTGCTATTCCAGAGTTTTCTAGCTTTCTTCTTTCGCTAATAACATGATTATTTAGATCAATTAATTGATATCCGTCTACGCCAAGATATCCTGATTTAACAAAACCAATACTTTGCGAATTTGCTTTGGGGTTTTCTTGGCATATTTTTAGCACAAGCCCATTTTGTGCTTGAAGAATTTTTTCAACACCACATTCTTTGGCAATTTCACCATGAGCCTTTGTGTGGATAAATTCTCCATGGACTGGTATAGCAATTTTTGGCTTAGATAAAGCGTACATTTCTCTTAATTCATCTTGAGATGGGTGCCCAGAAACATGGACAAAATGATCTTTTTCAGTCATGACATCGATTTGTCTTTTTGCAAACAAATCAAACAATGCAAAAATGTTTCTTTCGTTTCCCGGAATTATTTTTGAAGAAAATATCATCAAATCGCCCTTTGTGAATCTTATAAATGGATGTTTGTCAGAGGCAATCTTTTTTGTTGCCGCAAGCTCTTCTCCTTGGCATCCAGTTGCAATGATAAGAATATCTTTTTTATCGTAAAATTTTATTTCTCTATCGGAAATAAAATCTGTTTCATCAAAAAAATACCCACTTTTTCTGGCAGCTTCGCATATTCTGTGAAGTGACCATCCAGCAAGCACAACCTTTCTTTTGCAGTCTTTGGCTATTTGTGTAATAGTTTTTATTCTTGCTAAATTTGATGCAAAGGTTGTAACGCCAACAAGACCTCTTCTATTTTCAATTAAAGATTTTATAGATTCGTATAATTCACCCTCGGATCTTGAGTGGCCTTCGTTTAATGCATTAGTTGAGTCGCAAACAACTGCTAATATTTCACCTTTATCTCCATATTCCTTAATTTTTTCTTTTTGTGATATTTCGCCAACAACTGGATTTGGGTCAAATTTCCAGTCGCCAGTATGAAGGATATTTCCTTTTTTTGTTCTTATCATTAAAGCCTTCATTTCTGGAACAGAATGAGTTAAACCAATGAATTCAATATTAAAAGGGTTAAGATCGAGTCTTTTAGAATTATCGATAATTCTAATATCAACTTGTCTTTCAAGCTTAAATTCTGCTAATTTTAATTTTAAAAAATTTGCAGCTAAAGTTGATGTATAAACCGGGCAATTTAGTTCTTTAATTAGATACTGAACCGCTCCAAGATGGTCTTCGTGAATATGAGTGATAATTAAACCCAAGAGATTTTTGCTATGATTCTTGATAAAAGAAATATCAGGAGTCATTATATCTATTCCCGGAATGTTGTATGCAAATCCAACTCCGCAATCTACCATTATCCATTTTCCATCTAGATGGTAAAGATTGAGATTCATGCCAATTTCATTAGCTCCACCCAAAGGAAGAAAAACAAGATCTTCTCGGTGTTTTTTTAGATTAAAATCCATTTAAATTATTTTTTTGATTATTAATATTTTGATCATAAATTATTTTTATGCCATCAATTGTAAGATCGTTTTTCTGACTTTCAATATTTAATTCATTTTTGAAAATTTCTGATAGTCCGCCTGTGACTATTGTCTTTGTTTGAATTTGTAATTCAGATTCAATTCTTTTTATTATTCCTTCACAAAGAGAAATATAGCCATAATATACTCCTGAATTCATGGCTTCAGAGGTATTTTTGCCAACGACATTTTTTTGTTTATGAATATAAATTTTTGGAAGTTTTGCTGTCATTTCGTGAAGTGCTCTTAATGATAAGTTAATCCCAGGCGCTATAACTCCTCCCATATAGATTCCGCTATTTGCAACTATATCAAAAGTTGTAGCTGTTCCAAAATCTACAATAATTAAATTGTCGCCAAATTCTCTAAATCCAGCATATGCATTAACTAATCTATCAACACCAATCTCGTCCTTGTTTTTTATATTGGTATCTATTTTGATTTTTATATCCTTTTGTTTAATAACATAAATTTTATGAGCAAAAAATTTTGAAATAGCAATTTGTATTATATCTGTAAGACTGGGAACAACTGAGGCAATTGCACAGCCAGATAGTGTTAACGCATCAATTCTTTTATTAATAAGAGCTTCAACAATGTCTATTGCATAATCATCTGGGTTTTTCTTGTTATCGGAAATAATTCGAAATTTATGAATTAAATTAATATTATTGGGGTTATTTTCATATAATCCAAATACTATATTTGTATTTCCAATGTCAACTGCTAGAATCATTTTATTTTAATTTATCGCAAGATATTTTTATTCTATTCATTGCATCTTTGAGAAAATCCTCATTTGCAGCATATGAAATTCTAAAAAAACCTTCAGCACCAAAAGCAATGCCAGGAACAACTGCTACAAGTGCGTCTTCAAGGAGATATGAAGAGAAATCATTATCATTATTAATAATTTTTCCTTCAGGAGTTTTTCTTCCTAAAATTTTTTTACAAGAAGGGAATACATAAAAGGCCCCATTTGGCGTGTTACAATTTATTCCATCAATTTCATTGAGCATTTTTACAACCATATCACGCCTCTTTTGAAAGACTTCTTTACCAGTTGTAATATAATCTTGAGGGCCATTAAGTGCTTCCACGGTCGCCGCTTGACCTATAGATGTAGTTGCAGAAGTGCTCTGAGATTGAATCATTGACATGGCTTTTATTAATTTCTCATCCCCTGCGCCATAACCAATTCTCCATCCCGTCATCGCATAAGCTTTAGATACACCGTTTACAACAAGCGTTCTTGGCTTTAAGAGTGGCTCAACTTCGGCAATAGTTGTAAATTTTAAATTATCAAAAATTAAATGTTCATAAATATCATCTGATAAAATATGAATATTTGGATATTTTAGTAAAATTTTTGCTATTTTTTGCAGCTCTTCTTTTGAATAGCAAGATCCAGTTGGATTGCTTGGAGAGTTGAGTATGAGCCATTTAGTTTTTGAAGTAATTTTCTTTTCTAGATTTTCCTCGGTAATTTTAAAATTATTTTCAGCGCTAGATTCAATTATTACAGGATTTCCTCCGGCAAGAATAACCATATCAGGATATGAAACCCAATACGGAGCTTGAATCAAGACCTCATCACCAGGATTTATCGTTGCGACAAATGCATTATATATTACTTGCTTTGCTCCTGTTGAAACAATAATTTCTGATGATTTATATTCCAAATTATTTTCTTTTTTAAACTTGCTAATTATAGCTTTTTTTACAGCTGGAGTTCCGTCTACCGCCGTATATTTTGTGTCACCTTTTTTTATTGCTTCTATTGCCGCGCTCTTAATATTATCCGGTGTATCAAAGTCAGGCTCTCCCATGCTTAGAGATATTATATTTTTACCCTGAGATTTAAGCTCTGCAGCCTTCATTGAAACCGCAATTGTTGGTGATGGCTTTATATTTTGAAGATTTGTTGCTAAAAAAGACATATTCAATTTATTAATTAATAATGCAACTAAGTATAGTAGCAAAAACTAAATTATTGTCAAATTATTTGATTTTATTGTATTTAACCCAAATATGTTATCAGAATATTCTATAATTTCTAAACAACACTAGATTTGCCAGCCTCATATTGCGCTTTGCTGCTCTTCTTGTGGAAGATAAGCTTCCAGGGCGATGCCGTCTGAGACTCGTATAATCAAGGGTTAACGAAATGCTGAAACATTTTAATAGCGGATTTCGATTTAGCTAATATTTTGCCAAAAACTTAATAAATATGATTTTTTATTATTTTTGTTGCAAAAACAAGTAAATCTGGTACAATAAATTTGTGCAATTTAAAACAATAATTTATATTTTTTTTATAAATAATTTCATTTATGTCTGGAACAATTGGAAGTGATCCGCTATTCTTAGGTTTAACAAGGCCACCACTAATTCTCGGTGTAAGTTATACTTTTGCTGCATTAAATGGAATTGTGTCACTTTTGGCCTTTGTTATTACTGAGAACTTTTTTTATCTTTTGGTATTGTTGCCGGGACTTCATCTTATTGGTTGGTTTATTTGCTTAAAAGAACCTAGGGCTATTGAATTACTTATTACAAGATCCTCAAAATGTAGTATTTGTCGAAATAGATCAGTTTTTGGTGGAAGAAATTCATATGATCTATTTTAGCGAAATCTTTGTTAATCTTACCTTTAATTAAATGATAAATCAAAATAAATACAGAACTCATAATTGTAATGAATTAAATAAATCTAACATATCGCAAAAAGTTAGACTTGGAGGGTTTGTTCACTCAAAAAGAGATCATGGATCCTTGATATTTATGGATATAAGAGATCATTTTGGCTTAACCCAACTGGTTATTGATCAAAAAAATACAACGCTTAACCTTGATGAAATTTCGCAAATAAAGCTTGAATCAGTTATTTTAGTTGGGGGCGAGGTTGTTTCTCGTGATTCTGAATCTGCTAATCCAAATATTGCAACCGGAGAAATTGAAGTAAAGGTAATTGATTTGAAAATTGAGTCTGCGGCCCAACAAATTCCATTTCAAGTCAATGATAATTCTGAATATCCCGAAGAATTAAGGCTAAAATATAGATTTCTAGACTTAAGAAGAGGTAAGGTTCATAAAAATATAATATTGAGAAGTCAGGTTATATCTTATATCAGGGAATTAATGAACAAAAGCGGTTTTCTTGAGATTCAAACTCCAATATTAACTGCTTCAAGTCCAGAAGGTGCGAGGGATTACCTTGTTCCCGCAAGGCTTCATCCCGGAAAGTTTTATGCTTTGCCACAGGCCCCTCAACAGTTTAAGCAATTGTTAATGGTTTCTGGTTTTGATAAATATTTTCAGATTGCCCCTTGTTTTCGTGATGAAGATCTAAGATCCGACAGAAGTCCTGAGTTTTACCAGCTTGATTTAGAGATGTCATTTGTTACCCAAGATGATATTTTTAATGTTGTCGAGCCGCTATTAAAAAAAGTTTTTGAGAAATTTGGTTGTAAAAAAATTATTGATGACAAATTTCCTCACATTTCCTATGACGACGCTATTTTAAAATATGGAATTGATAAACCAGATTTGAGAAATCCAATTACCATAAGCGATGTTACTGAGGTTTTTACTGGTTCGGAATTTAGTATTTTTGCAAAAGCAATAGAAATGGGATCGGTGGTTAGAGCCATTCCTGCTCCTAAATGCAGTCAACAGCCAAGATCTTTTTATGATAAAATGATTGAATTCGCTCAATCAAATGGTGCACGTGGTTTGGCATATATTGTTATTGACGAAGATGGCGAGGCGAGGGGTCCAATAGCTAAATTTCTTGATGCGTCGCGAATAAATAATCTAAAGCAAAAGGCTGGACTTAGCAATGGTGATGCGGTTTTCTTTTCTTGCGATAAAGTTTTGCAAGCTTCAAAATTAGCAGGAATTGTTAGGGTTAAATTAGGAAATGATCTAAGCTTAATTGATGAATCTGTTTATAAATTCTGCTGGATTGTTGATTTTCCAATGTATGAAACTGATGATAATGGAAAAATAGAATTTTCTCACAATCCATTTTCGATGCCTCAAGGAGGTCTTGAAGATCTTAATTCTAAAAATCCTCTTGATATAAAAGCTTATCAATATGATGTTGTATGTAATGGTGTCGAGCTTTCTAGTGGCGCTATCAGAAATCATAAACCCGAAATCATGTATAAGGCATTTGAAATTGCTGGTTATGGTAAAGATGTTGTGGAAAAGCAATTTGCAGCACTTCTTAACGCTTTTCAATATGGCGCACCTCCCCATGGAGGAATTGCACCTGGGATTGATCGCATAATTATGCTTCTTGCGGACGAACCTAACATTAGGGAAATTATACCATTTCCTATGAACGGTAAGGCTCAGGATCTTATGATGAACGCGCCAGCATTTGTTGATAATAGGCAACTAAAAGAGCTTCATATTAGCGGACTTGCTAAAAAAGAATAAATATTAGAATTGCTTTGTTTAAATTAAAAATAATTAATTATGCAAAATGATTTTTTTACTAAAGATCTCCCTCCATATATATTCGAAGCTATTCATATATTAAAGAAACAAGTTAGGGATAGGGGGGTTGATGTTATCGATTTTGGAATGGGAAACCCTGATTCTGCGCCTCCAGACCATGTTATTGAAAAAATGAAAGAGATAGTTAATAATAAGTCTTTGTATGGTTATTCTGTTGTTGGGGGGATTGACAAATTAAAAGAGGCAAATAAAAATTATTATAAAAGAAGATTTAATGTTGATCTTGATTATAAAAAGGAGATACTTGTCACAATTGGAGCCAAAGAAGGAATAACAAGTCTTGCAACCGCTATATCTAGACCTGATAATCATATCGTTGTCGCAAGTCCGTCCTATCCAATTCATACTTTTGCATTTAAAATTTCTAAAAGCAATGTTGTTCATATTGATGCAATTAAACCCAGAGATTTTCTTGATAAATTTAAAAAATATGTCGAAACTTGTTCAGGCAAGCCAATCGCGGTTATTGTAAATTATCCTTGTAACCCCACTTCAGAAGTTGTAAATATTGCATTCTATGAAGAGTTGGTTAATTTTTGCAAATTGCATCAAATTTATATAATATCAGATATTGCTTATTGTGAAATATATTTTGATGAAAATATTTATAAACCATGTTCAATCCTTGAGGTTGATGGTGCAAGAGATATTGCAGTTGAATTTTCTTCTGTTAGTAAAAGTTTTTCTCTGGCTGGGGCTAGAATAGGATTTGCTTCTGGTAATAAAGATTTGATTGCCGCATTATATAAAATTAAATCCTATCTTGATTACGGCTCTTTTGAACCATTGCAAATTGCAGCAATTGAAGCTCTTAGTGAAAAAAGTGATAAATATTTATTTGACCTCAGAATTAAGTATAAAAAAAGAGTTGAATTTCTAAGAAATATTTTAGCAAAAGATTTATCTTGGGAAATTGAAATGCCGAAGGCTAGCATGTTTCTTTGGGCAAAAATTCCTCATAAATTTTCTAATTTTACCTCATCTGAGTTTTGTAATAAGCTTCTTGAGGAAACCGGAGTTGCGATATCTTCGGGTTCCGGTTTTGGAAGTAATGGAGAGGGATGGGTAAGATTTTCTTTGATTCATGATGAAAAAAGAATGATTGAGGCTGTTTCAAGAATGAAAGTTTTTTTTAATAAGAAATAAAAATCTATTAATCTTAAAGATTTTAATAGATACTCATTTCATCATATAAAAATAATATTATCTTGTTTTTTTATTTTTTCCTCTTAGCATTTTTAATGAAAATAAATTACATAATTTAACTTAATATAATTTGCCTTCAGTAAGTTCACAAGACTTAGCTAGAATAATCAATTATTTTGGCCCCATCCATAATTCAATAATTAGTTCTTTAGAAAATCTCAGGCTGCAAAAACTGTCGTTAACGGTCTTTAAATTTCATAACTGTTTTGATAATGAAACTTTGTTTATATATCAGAAACCACAATTAGAAGGCGGTTCAATTAACCATAAATTATTTAAAGAGTATCAATTCCTATTTTATGGTATTTGTGATCTTGCTATGTCTATGTCTGCAAAAAGAATACCACCATTTCCTGAAAACAAAAAATTATCTGATTTTGATTCTTCATCAATTCGTTTTGTATGCGCTCATAAAGATGTTTTTGAAGAAATAATCAAACATCATGAAGATTTATATTTAGGTTTGATAGCTCAATATGAAAATTTAATGTTGTTTTTTGAGAGTGACTTTGTTGATCTTAAATTTTCTAATGGAAAATTATTTGCCATAAATAGAAATAGAGAAGAGCTTGATGCGTCTTTATTACTTTCTGATGAAGAATATTTTAATAGACAAGATTCCTTTGATAAAAAATCATTTGAAGAACTTGGCAAAAGAATTCAAACTTGGCATAACTCTGTTGATTTAGCGTCTATTCAAAAAGATAGTGAACCAGAAGAGGCTTTTGATAAAAGACTGACCTTAGAAAAAAAAGAATTGTCGGATTTAAAAATAGCCTCGACATCAAATACAACTTTAGAACCCCGCGCAGAAAAGGTTTCTGCTTTGTTGACAATTGTAAACACTCATGATAGTTAGTTTTAAAGGATTACCTCGTTAATAATTGCAAGCCCCGCAACAATTGCGGTGTCGCATCTAAGTATATTTTTCCCAAGACTAATTGAAATTATATTGTTAAATTTTTTAAAAATTTCGAATTCGCGAGGCGAGAATCCTCCTTCCGGTCCTACCATTAAAATATTTCTTTGACTTTTGTCGATTAAAGATAATGCCTGTAAAGCTTTATTTTGAGAAGTTTCGTCGCAAAGAATTATATTATTGTCAAAATTGCTTTCTAAAAATTTTTCTAATTTTGTAATTGCTCTAAGTTCAGGAATGTCGTTTCTTTCACATTGTTCGCAGGCTTCTTTAATATTTGCATTAAAACGTTTGCTATTCAATTCTCTGACGATGGCATGATCCGTTATAATTGGATGAAAACAAGATATGCCCATTTCTGTAGCTTTTTTGGCAATAATATCAATGCCGATATTTTTTGGTATCGCAAAAGCTAGAGAGATATTATTTAAACTAGATTGAGCCTTAATTTGTTTGCCTACATTTATTTCAATATTTTTTTTATTTATGATGGTTATTTTTGATTCATACTCTCCCGTTAATCCATCAAAAATAAAAATAATATCATTAACATTTACTCTCATAACTTTTGTTAAGTACTCAAAATCAGCATCTTTAATTATTATTTTTTGAGATAATACTATATTTTGCTGCAAGTAGAGCCTTATTTTTTGCATATTTTTGAAGATTATTGACTATTACCTAAAAATGTGATATAATATCTAAGTTAATGATTTTATAAATTTATAATTTCGTTATTTTTATTATTTGCAAGATATTATTTAAATTTTTTAAATTCAATTATGTTAATAGTATCTTTAATATTTTTGGCGATATTTTCTTTTCTTCTTTCTTCTAGATTAAATAAGGAGAGAGTCGAGCTCACAAGAAGCGGCTACAAAAGAAGCTCACTTAATGCTCATTACATATACTCTTTTATAATTTGGAGTATATTGCTTATTATGATTGTTATATTTTCATCATTTAGTAATTTTGAAAAATATTTATCATTATTTTTTCTGATTTTTACAAATTTCCTGTTGATAAGCTACTTCTTTAAACAAGGATTTAACGCTAAAGCCCATCTAGAATCAATATTTGGAGCCTCGCTTTTCCTTACTGCTGCAATTGGAATAATTATAACTTTTGCTATTACTCTTTCAATTGTTTTTGAGTCAATAAGGTTTTTTGAAATGGTTCATGTTAAAGAATTTATTTTTGGCTTAAAGTGGAATCCGCAAATGGCAATGCATTCAGAGCAATCAGTATCAGAAAGTGCTTTTGGAATGGTTCCAGTTATGATGGGAACATTATTAATAACTTTTATAGCGATAGCAATTTCTTTGCCGATTGGTATTATGGCGGCAATTTATTTATCATTTTATGTTAAATCTAAAACACGAGATGTGCTAAAGCCTTTAATTGAGATACTTGCTGGGGTGCCAACCGTTGTTTATGGATATTTTGCGGTTATTGCGATTTCTCCGATTTTTAAAGAAATATTTTCATATTTTTCAATAGATATAGCTGCGGAAAGTGCTCTTGCAGCAGGATTTGTCATGGGAATAATGATTATTCCTTTTGTACTGTCTTTAACTGATGATGCGCTTAATTCCGTTCCCGGTCATTTAAAAGATTCTGCACTTGCGCTTGGTAGTACCAAATCGGAAATGATTAGAAAAGTTGTTTTGATTGCTGCGGCTCCAAACATTGCTGGAGCGGCAATTCTTGCATTCTCTAGAGCAATTGGCGAAACAATGATTGTTGCCATGGCAGCGGGACTTGTCGCAAAATTAAGCTTCAATCCCCTTGATTCTGTAACTACTGCAACAGCCCAAATTGTCTCGCTATTGATTGGTGATCAAGAATTCAATAGCCCCAAAACTCTTGCTGCATTTGCTTTGGCTTTGGTTTTATTTATTATAACTTTTGCCTTTAATATTTTGGCTCTTGTTGTTGTTAGAAAATATAAGAGGTATTAAATATGCAAAATTTGATTAAAAAAAATCTAGATAAACGATATAAAAAAGAGGCTCTATTTAAGAAAATGGGGATATTTTCGATTAGTTTTTGTATTTTGTTTTTAGTAATTTTTTTAGGCACCATTGTTTTTAAGGGGCATAAAGCTTTTTTTGTCAACAAAATCGCTCTTGAGGTTGACTTTAGAGAAGAATCGATTCGAGAAAATTCAAATAAAAAAGAAAATATTGGTAATTTATCATTTGAAGAAATCGCTAATGATTTAAGTTTTGTTAAACTTGTAAGAAAATCTATTAGAGAGAAATTTTCTGAATATAAGGATCCGCAAATTATTAATTCTGCTTATAAAATTGTTAGTGACATTGCTGATTATAGAATTCAGAAGAGCTTTGAGGAGAATCCACAATTTATAAATAGTAAGCAACTAATTTGGGTTGAGGTTTCTTCTAAGGTTGATGTATATTTAAAATATAATATATCAACAAGTCTTAAAAATGAAGAAGTGTCTATAATTAATAACCTCGTTAAAAAAGGTGAAATAAAATCGTTTTTTAATTATGGATTTTTTACATCCTCTGATTCAAGAGAGCCAGAAATAGCAGGAATTTCCGCAAGTTTGAAGGGCTCTTTTTATACAATGATAATTTTTCTTATTTTTGCTTTTCCAATCGGAGTTGCAAGCGCTTTTTATCTTGAGGAGATAGCAAAAAAAAGTAAACTCAACGATTTGATAGAGGTCTCAATCAACAATCTTGCGGCAATTCCTTCTATAATTTATGGTTTGCTTGGTTTAACGGTTTATCTTCAGTTTATGAATCTTCCAAGATCGTCATCTATTGTTGCAGGTATGACTTTGGCAATGTTAGTTCTTCCGGTAATCATAATTGCTACTAGAAATACTATAAGATCGATTCCTCATTCAATAAAAGATGCTGCAATGGCTTTAGGCGCATCAAAAATGCAAATTATAATTCATCATTTATTTCCTCTTTCAATTCCAGGTATAATGACGGGAACTATCCTTGCTGTTTCAAGGGCTCTTGGCGAAACTGCTCCCTTGTTAATGATAGGAATGGTAGCTTTCATTGCTGATTCACCACAAAATTTTTATGAACCATCTACAGTATTGCCGGTGCAAATATTTCTGTGGTCTGATAGCCCAGAGATAGGTTTTGCTGAAAAAACCTCAGCGGCTATATTGGTTTTACTGACTTTTTTAATCGCATTTAATTTATTTGCGATAATTTTAAGAAAAAAGTTCGAACGAAAATGGTAGTTTTTTATGAAAACTTTACCTCAATCCCATGCACCTCATCTTGAATCCTCTCTGGATTTCCTTAGAAAGAAAAGTGAGCGATCAAGTAAAATCTTAGACTCTTTACCTCAAGAAGACCTTAAAGATAGACAATTACTAGATTTGAGGAAATTAATTTCTGGCAATGAAGCTAAGAGGCTTGAACTTTGTGAGCGATATTTAGCTCATCATAATTCTATGAACGAACAATTAGGTATTTTTGAGCAATTTCAACCGAAAGAAGAATCCTATGACCCCAGTTTTTTTAAGGCCGTTACTATTTCACAAAATGATTTTGATGAATTAAGAGCGCTTAAGGAAAAGTTAGAGCCTTTTAAAAAAGTTGAGCTTTTGGAAAATATGTTTTTAGCTTTAGAGGGTGCAAAACCATATTTAGATGATAAAAACTTTATGGTATTGCAAGAATCCCTTCAAGAATGTGTCAATTCGCTAGATCCCGAAAAAGCACAAAGTTCAGAATCCTCAACAGATGATCCTTTCCAAGTTTTTCAAGATCAATTTAATAAATTTAAAAAGGATAAAGTTGCTAGTCTTGAAATAGATGTTAAAAAAAAAGAAGGCGCAATATCTCAAAATAAAAAAGTAATTGGTGAAAAAAAACAGCAAGCAGAAGATACTGAAAAGCGAGAAAACACAACATTTGGCAATAGATTCAGAAAGTTTTTTGGTCTAAAAGTTAAAATAACTAAATCTTCTCAAGAATTAATAACAAAACTAAAAGAAGATATTTCTGTTTTAGAAGGAGAAAATAAAGAAATTTCAGAAAAACAACTTCCTGAGCTTTCAAGAAAACAATCTCATCTAGGAAGCTTAGCAATAGATACGGGTATAAAATCTGAAGCGGTTTCCAGAGTTACTGATTCTTGTCAACCAATATTAGATAGAAATAATGGGGCTCTTCAAAAATTTTTTTCTTCTAAGGAGAAATTTTTAGAGCAACAAGAAAAGCAAGAACAGAGGATGTCTGAAGCTAAGGAAAGTTTTTCTGAGGCATTTAAAGAAAGAGTTAATATGTTTATATATAGGGCAAAATTAGTTCAAGCTGGGGAAGTTAAAATGGCTGATACTAAAACCCAAAAAGTTTTGTCAGCGGCATCATCCGCTGCAGAGCTATCACCAATTCCTTATGTCAATACTGCTATAAATTTTTTGTCTACTTGCTTTGGTAAGTATACAGAATCAAAAACTGAAAAGAAAATTGCCAATACTTTAGATGTTTCAAAGACTCCTGGTTTTGATGAGTTTATGGGTAAATTTATGGATAAATTTATGCAAAACTTTTCAAAAAGTTCTGAATTTAAAAAATTAGAATCTTTATGTAAGGATGGTAAACAGGATTTTGATCAACAGGCTGTTGAACTTGCGAAAAGAATAATGAAGGGAATTTATAAAGCAAAAGTTGAAGTCGGCGAGAAAATTAAAGAAGGAAAAATTGATGAAGCTGTCGAAGAAGCTATTGAGTATGTATTAAAGCCTAAAAAAGAAACAAGAGACTTTTCAAAGCAGGCCATAATTGTTCTTGATAAAGGAGGGAATAGCGTGGTGTTATGCGAAGAGTCTAGATTTGCAACTGATTCAAAGCAAGGTTTCCATAAATACGGCATTAGACCAGCAACTGATGAGGAGCAACAATCTTTTACTCAAAGTGGGTCATTAAAGGGTTATAAAACATTTACAACCAGAGAAGAATTGCTTACTGAAGCTATTAAAGAAAAAGTAAATACAAAGGTATTTGCTGAGGTAAGCGAATATGTTTCTAAATTTAAAGAGAATGAAGACAGTAAGTTGCCAACCGCCGACGATCTAAAAGAATTTCTTGAAGGCCTTGAAAAAGACGGTTTAAAAAAAGGTAAAAGAAACGCATTTAATGCTGCTGACAAAGATAGGGAGAAGTTTAACGAGGTCAAAGATTTGCTTTCATCTTTAGTTGGAAATATTCATGAAAATAGATCTTTTAAAGATCAACAAAAAGAAGATAGAGATTTTGTCAAAGAATTAGGCAAAGAATTAGTCGAAGAGCTAAAAAAGCAACGAACTGCTTCTTCCGGACCTTCTACACAACCGTATTCTCGCTAGTAGATGAAGGTAATATTACTTTAAATAATAGGTTGATTTAAATATATTTAGGTTGTAATTTAATTTAATTATTTGTTTTTGATTATTAACATTAAATCAACTTTTATGAATAAATTTCTAGCAGCTTCATTGATTATTACGTCTTTATCTGGACCTGCTCTTGCTTTGGATAAAGAGCAAATTAGTAGCGATTCTAAAAATAATTATTTAGAAAAAAAAGAAGAAAATTCTGCCAGAAATAATAAGTGGTGTGATAGGTCTAAAGAAGGCGGCGATAATTGTAAAAGAAAATCAGAGTTATCTCATGATAAAAAAATGAATCATCATCATAAAATGAAAGAGATAATTAATAATCTTCCGCAAGATAAGAAAGAGCGGGCTTTACAAGAGATAAAGCGTCATCGCGAAGAAATGAAAAATATAATAGGAAAAGATTATCATAAAGATCACGATCAATAGGCGAGATATCACATAATATAAATTAATAGCATTTTCCATTTTTAATTTAAAAAATTTAAAATGTCGAATGTTGCTATTAACTACTCCTGAGGGAAACATAGTCAATTAACTCATTTAGAATTCTTGCTTTATGTCCGAAATATTTTAAATGAGTTTTCGATTGATCGCAAAGAAGCTCTATTTGTTGATTTGCGGCTTCAATTCCAATAGTATGTACAATACTAATATTGTCACTGTTTTTTGGCTTAGTGATTTCATCAATATCAGTTTTTCCTCTTTTTATTCCCTTATAATCAAGAATATCATCTTTGATTTGGAACAGCAAACCAAGGTCGTGAGCAAAATATTTTAGGTGTTTTTTGTCTTCATTTGAAGCCTTTCCAATGACTGCGCCCATTTCACAGGATGCCATAAATAGTTCTCCGGTTTTTAGTCTGTGAATATTCGCGATTTTTTCTTTGGTAATTTTTTTATTTTTATTCTCAATATCGATCATTTGCCCCGAAACCATTCCTCTGAATCCAGAGGATCTAGATAAAATTTTTATAAGTTCACATCTTATCAAAGGATCTTCGTGAGTTTTTGCGCTTGACAATATTTCAAATGCATAAGTAAGTAAAGCATCCCCAGCTAGAATTGCCGTTGCTTCGTCAAATTTTTTATGTGAAGTTAAATTACCTCTCCTAAAGTCATCATTATCCATTGCTGGTAAATCATCATGAATGAGTGAGTAGGTGTGAACGAATTCTATAGCCGCTGCGGCGTTAAGTGAAGATATCGTGGGTGCTCCAAATAAATTTGCGCATGTAATTAACAAGAATGGTCTTAGTCTTTTTCCTTCAGAAAGAGCGCTATATCTCATTGCTTCAAGAAGATGCGAGTCTTGCGATTCTTCTAATATTAATAAATCGCTCATTTTTTTTTGAACAAGAATCGAGCATGTAAATAGGGCTTCTTTAAGACTTTTGTCTAAAATCATACTATAATAATTCTTTTAAAAATTCTCCGGTAACAGATTTTTTATTTTTTGATAATTCTTCTGGAGGTCCTTCAGCAACTATGTAACCACCTTTATCTCCGCCACTTGGACCAACATCGATTATCCAATCTGCGGTTTTTAAAACATCTAAATTATGTTCGATTGTTAAAATTGTGTTTCCTGCGTCAACAAGTTTATGAAGAACTTTTAAAAGTTTATTTATGTCTTCGAAGTGTAATCCTGTTGTAGGTTCGTCAAGGATGTATAAAGTGTCTCCCGTAGCCTTTCTACTAAGTTCCTTTGCAAGTTTAATTCTTTGAGCTTCTCCGCCTGACAGGGTAGTGGCGCTTTGGCCAATTTTTATATAACCAAGTCCAACATTACATAATGCTTCAAACTTTTCATGAATGTGAGAAATATTTGCAAAAAAATCTCTAGCTTCCTCGGCGGTCATTTCAAGCACTTCTGATATAGATTTATCTTTAAATTTTATTTCAAGAGTTTCGCGATTATATCTTTTACCATTGCACGAGTCGCATTTTACATAAACATCTGGAAGAAAATGCATTTCAATTTTAATTACGCCATCACCTTGGCAGGTTTCGCATCTTCCGCCTTTTACATTGAATGAAAATCTGCCAACTTTATATCCTCTGGACCTAGATTCGGGAAGGTTTGTGTATAATTCTCTTATGAAGGTAAATGCCCCAATATAAGTTGCGGGATTTGATCTTGGAGTTCTTCCAATTGGAGACTGATCAATTTCAATTATTTTGTCAATGTAATGGTGACCTTCGATTTGTTTGTAAGGCCCAGGAAGAACTTTGCTTTTATTAATAATGCGATCAAGGGCTTTGTATAAAGTGTGAATAATTAAACTTGATTTACCGCCGCCAGAAATTCCAGAAACTGCTGTAAAAACTTTAAGAGGTAAATTAAGTGTTACATCTTTAAGATTGTTGGTTGTAACTCCCTTTAAAGTTATAGATTTTTTCCAGTCAATTTTTCTTCTTTTTTTAGGAACCTCAATTTTTTTACTCCCGCTAAGATATTGCCCGGTGATACTATTTTTATCTTTAATGACTTCGTTAGGCAAGCCATATGATATAACTTTGCCGCCATGAACACCGGCACCAGGACCTATATCAATTAAATAATCTGCAGCTTTCATCATTTCTTCGTCATGCTCAACAACAATTACAGAGTTACCTAGATCCCTAAGATTTTTAAGGGTAGCAATTAGTTTGGTATTATCGGATTGATGAAGTCCAATTGAAGGCTCATCAAGAACATACAAGACGCCAGATAGTCCGGATCCAATTTGAGAAGCAAGTCTTATTCTTTGCGCCTCTCCCCCGGACAAAGTTCCAGCTTGGCGATTAATAGTTAAATATTCTAGACCAACATTCTGAAGAAATCCAAGTCTTCTTGATAATTCTTTTATAACTCTTGCCGCAATTTGTTGATGAGTTTTACCAAGTTTTTTATCAAGATTATCTATCCAATCTTTTGCTTGAATAACTGACATTTTGCATATTTGTCCAATATTTCTATTATCGATTTTGATTGATAATGCTTGTTCGTTTAGTCTATAGCCGTCGCAGCTATCGCAATTTTTAAGACTTTGATATTTTGATAGCTCTTCTCTCAGTGACTCACTTTCGCTTTCAGAAAATTTTTTCTTTAAGTTATTAATTATTCCTTCAAACGGTTTTTTTACTTTAAAAGATTTCAAGCCGTCTTCATATAATATTTCTATTTCTTCATCACCAGTGCCATAAAAAATTTTATTTTTTGCCTCTAAACTAAGTGATTTAAAAGCTACATCTAGGCTAAAATTATATCTTTTTGATAATGATTGTAAAATTTGCAGAAAAAGTTTTGATGACATTCCTTGCCACAGAGAAATAGCGCCTTGTCTTAATGTAAGATTCTCATCTTCAACAACTAAATCCTCTCTGAAATATAATTGACTTCCGAGTCCATCACATGTTTTGCAGGCTCCGTAAGGGCTATTAAATGAGAATAATCTTGGTTCAATTTCAGGTATTGTAAAACCAGAAATTGGGCAAGAGAATTTTTCGCTATAAATTAATATTGAACCTTTTTCAATTTTTTCCTTGGTATTCTTTTTGTTGTAATCATCAGAAAACTCTACAACTTCAACCATTAGCAGTCCTTCTGATAATTTTAGTGCGGTTTCAATTGAATCTGCTAATCTATTTCCTAGGTTATTTGCTACCACAATCCTATCAACAACAATTTCAATATCGTGTTTTTTGTTCTTATCTAATTGAGGAAGAATTTCATTCAAATCATGTAATTTGCCATTTATTTTTATTCTTTGAAAACCTTGTTTTCTGGCATTTAGCATCTCTTTTCTAAACTCACCTTTTTGACCTCTAACAATCGGAGCAAGAAGATATATTTTGGTTTGTATTGGTAATTCTAATATCTTATCAACCATCTGTGAGGCCGACTGGCTGGTTATTGCCATCCCCGTTGCAGGAGAGTATGGAATTCCGATACGAGCAAAAAGCAATCTTAAATAATCATAAATTTCTGTAACTGTTCCCACTGTTGACCTTGGGTTATTAGAAGTGGTTCTTTGATCTATTGCGATAGCAGGAGATAGTCCCGTAATAGACTCTACATCTGGCTTGTCTTGAACATCAAGAAATTGTCTTGCGTATGAAGATAAGCTTTCAATAAACCTTCTTTGGCCCTCTGCGTAAATTGTGTCAAATACGAGTGAAGATTTCCCCGAGCCGCTTAATCCAGTAACAACAACAAGCTGATCTTTTGGTATATCAAGGCTGATATTTTTAAGATTATGTTCATTTGCTCCAACAATTTTGATAAATTTTTCTTCCATTTTTTAATTACTTTATTAACTTTTTTTAATTTAAAGAGCTATTATACATTAAATGGCTATAAAGCAATATATTTTATTTGAAGAACAAAATGGTTGTTTATTTGGATATGAAATTTAGCCAGGCCCGAGCTTTCGGGCCCAGCCGATTTAAGAAGTTATCACTATTTGTGATAATTCCCTATTTAGTTTACGTCAATGATAACAACATCGAAGACGCAACTAATACTGCTAACGGAATAAATACCATATTAGTTTTTACCTTAGATGTTAATATTATTTTATTTTTTTCAAAATAAAATTTGATCAAAATAAGGATATCATCACTATTGAAAAATATTATCAAAAGTGTATAACCTCTTCATTCTAAAGGTTTTATAAACCCCTTAGAACCTTATCCCTCATCATCCTTAATTCTAAGTCAGACAAGGGAATAAGACCTTTTTGTACAAGGTAACCATCCTTCCCAATCGTATCACTTGAGAGAACGGTTCGTACAAATTCTTCTAAATTATCAATTAAACTAAAGTTTTGCTTTTTAAAATATATAAATAATGGTCTTGAAACGGGATATTGCCCATTTACAATATTTTCAAAATTTGGTTCAATAAAATTTATTTTGGCAACTTTTATAAAATTTTTTTTTCCTCAAAGAAGCTAAAACCAAAGATTCCAAGGGCATTTTCATCATTTCTTAGTTTTTGTAAAATAAGATTATCATTTTCTCCAGCTTCAACATAATGTCCATCACTTCTTATCGTATGACATTTTTTTTGTCTGATTTTTTTGTCGCTAAACTCGTTAATAAAAGTTGCATTATTTATGCAAAATTCTTCCATTGCAAGTTCAGTAAAAGCATCTCTGGTCCCCGAGCTTGGAGGTGGTCCATAAACTTTTATTTCAATATTGGGAAGAGATTCGTCGATTTGTGACCATTTTTTATAAAAATTATCGACTAGTTTTTTATTTTGAGGAACCTTTTGTGCAAGAGCTAGGAATATATGTTTTTTTGTTAAATTAAAATTCTTACCCCTTGAAGAATTGGCAATAACAATCCCATCATATCCAATTTTAATTTCAGCAATTTCAGTTACGCCATTTTCTTTGCAATGCTTTATTTCGCTTTCTTGAATAGGTCTAGAAGCATTTGTTAAATCTGGGTATTTATAGCCAATTCCAGAGCAAAATAGTTTGAATCCCCCTCCAGTTCCAGTAGCTTCAACGGTTGGTGTTTTATAGTTTTTTTTGCGACCAAATTTCTCTGCTATAACGGCGGTAAATGGATAAACAGTCGATGAGCCAACTATACTTATATAATTTCTTTTTGAATGACTTTGATTGGTTTTTTCTATAGCCCAAGAATTTAGAGAATTTATACTAAATAAGGCTAAAATAATAAAAAAGCAAAAGTTATGTAACTTTTCTTGTATTGTTTTTTTTGTTTTTGCCATAAAGCTCAAAACTTAATTTATAACTAAGTCTCAAAAAAAGAGGTTTTAACACCTTCACTTTTAGGAGACCGAAACGATCAAAAGCGAAAGCGCAAAGCTTACAGCACCAACATTAAATCAAAAAAATTATACCTGAAATTAATTAAAAGTCAAGTTTTAATTAAAAAAATACTTCGATAATTACAATTTGATTTTTATAAAATCTTCTTGATTTTTATCAAAAACAAGCTCTAAAGCATTGCATACATTCTTTAAATCCAGAACAAATTCATCAATATTAACATTTTTTAATGTAATAAAGGAGATTGTGGTTTTCATAGAAAGATTATTGTCTGATTTGAATTTTCTTACTTCAAAAATAATCTTGAGAATCCCGTCGCCGCTTTCAATAATTTTGTTTTGATTATTAATTTTTATTATCTTGTAATTTGGCCAAGAATTTCTTGAATTTATAGATTTTTTTTCATCAAATTCTTTATAATAAATACAGCTAAATATTTCTTCACATATGTGAGGAATGAAAGGTGATAAAATCTTGATTATACTGTTTAGGCAGATATCAAGAGTATATAATGCGCTATATTGTTTTCTTTTTAAATCCTCTTTTTCTTCGTTACTTAATTCTTGGTCTGAGTATTTTTCTCCCTTGATTCCATATGCCCTAACTTTAATAATTTCAAGATAATTGTCGCAAAAATCATTCCAGAAGAAATCCTCAATTTCTTCTCTAGCTTTTGCATATTCAAAATTATTGAAATATTCTTCACAATTTTTGATTGTGTTATGAAGTTTGGATAAAATCCATTTGTCAAAAGCTTCGGAGATTATATTATTTTTTTCGTTAGAGTAAAATATTTGTTCGCAAGATAATTCTCCTAGTTTAAAATCAGCATTTTTTGAAACAAATTCAACAAATTTTGCAGCGTTGAATAATTTTGTTATGAGTTTGTGACCAATTTTAAAAACATCCTCCGAGAAAGCTGTATCTGCACCAAGTCCAGAAGTTGAGGCCCAATATCTAACAACATCAGAACCTTTTTCTTGAATAAGATTAACTGGAGTGACAACATTACCTTTTGATTTGCTCATTTTTGACTTATCGGCAGCAAGGCACCAACCAGAAATCATTAGATTTTTCCAAGGAATTTTTTCTTCATGAAGATATGCTTTTGCTATTGTATAAAATGCCCAAGTTCTAATTATTTCATGAGCTTGCGGCCTTAAATCCGCAGGAAATAGCTTGTTATGTTTTTTTAAAGCTTTTTCATAATATTCTCTATCAAGCTCTTTATCAACGAATCTATTAAGCTCATCAGAATATAAGAAATCATTAATGCCGTTACTTGAAAGTTGAGGGCTTATTGAGGATGTAGCCCATGTATCCATTATATTGAGTTCTGCAGTTACTTCTTCGCGTGAATAAAATCCTGTGCCATTTCTATTATTTGGGTCTTTAGGAAGGTCATTGAGAGGATCGCAAGGAAGTTGATCTATAGTTGCTAAGAGTATTTTTCCCTCTTCACCCTTGCGTTTCGAGTGCCACATGGGGAAAGCTACGCCAAAAAATCTTTGACGAGAAATGCACCAGTCCCAGGAAAGCCCGTCTATCCATTGCTGGATTCTAACCTGCATATATTGAGGAAACCAATTACATTCTTGTGATTTTTTTATTAATTCATTTTTTTTGTCAATAATCTTAATAAATAATTCAGGTCTTAATAAAATTTCTATTGCCATTCCAGAGCGCTCTGCGCATTTAACAGCGCGCTTAGTTGTTTCTTGATAATATTCTGGTAATAAATTTTTTAGTTCATTTGTAATTATTTCTTTGGCTTCCTTAATTTTTTTACCCTGAACTAAATTTTTGTAATTATTTTTAAAATTATTTAAATCTAAGCAATGATCATTTTTTATGGGATCATTAAAATTTCCTCCTAGAATAAGCCAATCGGTTTTATTAGAAATATTTTCTTGATTTGGATCTAAAATTTTTGTAGTTTCGGCATCATTTAAAATATCTGATATTCTTCCATCTTTCTCAATTATAATGCGTGATTGCAATTTGTGTTTTCTCCACCATTTTATATCTGTTTCATCTCCAAATGTGCAGCACATTACGGCGCCGGTTCCTTTATCGGTTTTTACATCATTATCAGCTATAATTTTAACCTTGGCTTTGAAGATAGGGCTTATTGCATAATACCCAGTAAAGCCTTCATTGTTATGATCTAGTTTTTCTTTAAGTAATTCCTGCCATTTTAGACTTCCATCATCATTTTTATGATTGGCATTTATCATGACAGAAACGCAAGCTGGAAGAAGCTCTGGACGGGTAGTCATGATATTAATTTTTCCTGACAAAAGGTTGTTGGAAGGGTCTAAAATTTCAAAAGTAATGTAATTCATTTGCCCCTCAATCTCTTTATCTACAAGATCTGCTTGAGCTAGTGCGGTTTTATCAGCCCAGTCCCAATAAACAGGAGCGGTTTCATATTTTATAAAATCTTTATTATACAAATCAATAAAACTTGCTTGAGAAAGAGCTTGAGATTTTTTTGAAATAGTTTGGTATTTTTGCTTCCAATCAACTGACAAGGCAATAGAGTTAAAAAGGGACTCAAATTCTTTTTCAGCATCATCAACTATTGCAACACATTCTTTAATAAAATCTTCTCTTGATAAAAATTTTAATCCAGAATTATTTTCAATTTTATTTTCAGAGCCAACGCGAATATTTTTAACTTTTTCAACAAGTCTTTCTGTAGGAAGGCCGTTATCGTCAAATCCCATTGGATAAAATACATCCCTACCTTTCATGCGTTGAAATCTCGCAATGAAATCAGCTTGAGTATAAGAAAAAACATGGCCCATATGCAGAACTCCTGAAACTGTAGGGGGAGGGGTATCTATTACAAAAGTTTCTTCCTTAGATTTATCATCGCAAAATTTGTAAATTTCCTTATCGGCCCAATATTCTTGCCATTTTTTTTCAACTTCTTTGTGATTATATTTATCCTTTAGCATTTTTTTACGCAATATTAATTACCAAATTTCATATAAATTTACAACAAATTTTCCAATAGTATGAAGATATATTTTTCCATTAACAATTATTGGAGAATGAAATATTTTTTGATTGGTTTTAAAATTTTCTTCAACATTTCCATTGTTTGGATTTATTATAATAAGCCTTCCCAGCATATCGGATGCAATAATTTTATCTCCAGCAATGACCAGGCCATTGTAAATTATTTTGCTTTCAGGATTTTTTTTATTTTTGTAATCTGGAAGTTTCTTGATGTATTTTATCGCTCCATTTTTTTGAGATAAACAAATTAAATTATTGTTATTATCAATAACAAAAACAAAGCCTGATGATAAAAATATGTCTGATGTTGAGGCAATTTCTTTTTTCCATAAATAATTGCCAGTTTTAATATCAATAGCCATCATAAGGCCGCCATTGCCTATTGTGTATAATATATTATTTTTAACAGCGCTGTTGCTATCTATGTCATTGAGGTAAAAATCAGATCCAACAGCTTTATTTAAATTAAGATCTTTCGACCACATTATATCACCATTATTTTTTCTAATTGCGTAAATTTCTCCTGACGAATAAAATGCAAAAACAATTTCTTCATGAATTATGGATTTTGAAGAGCCAAGAATTGCAGTAGGTTTTGGGACCGCAGATACAACCCACACAAGACTTCCATTTTGTGAGTCGAGAGCATAAGTTTTGTTGTCGCTTGTTGATAGAAAAACTAATTTATCATCAGCAACTGGGGTTGAAGAAGGTAGGGAGAGTATTTTTTTTGTCCAGATAATTTCTCCATCAATACTATTTATTGCCTTTATTTCATTGGTTCCAGCAATTGCATATATTTTTTTGTTATAATATCCTATTCTTGGATTTTGATAGTTTTTAATAAACTTTCTTTTGAATATTCTTTTTTTGTATATCTGTTCCTTGTTTTTAAGATCAAAGCAAAAAAGGTTGCCGGTTGCATCTAAAGCATATATTCTTTCATCGACTATAATGGGCTCATAAACAAAGTCTCTTGATCCAATATACCCAGACCATATTTTTTTGTAATCATCTAAAAAACTTTTTTTAGAAAAAAAACTTTCCTTAGATGAGGATTCAAAATAAAAATTCTCGATTCCTATATTGTCACTATTGTAAAAATTCCAGCTAAAATTTTTAATTTGTTGAGATAGATTTATTTTTGATGAAGCTAAATCCTCGTCTATTTGTAATATATTTTCTTTACTAAAAATAGAACTTGCTTTTGATTTGTCGTAAGTTTCATCAGAAGAGCATGAGCAAATTATTGTAGCAAAAAAAATTATCAAAAATTTTTGTATTAACCAATATTTATTTTTTAAAAAATTAGTCATTAGTTAAAAATTATTTGTAATTTGAAATTTTTGATAAGTCGTTAATTCTTGCCTTGAGGCTTTGAGATAATTCTTTATTTGTGTTAATTTTTGCAAGGATTGAATTTGCTTCATCATTTCTTTCTTTCTTTATTAGAGCTATAGCTTTTTGCTCTAAAACATATTCTTTTAAAATTTTATTTTTACCTGCAAGCTTATCTAATGTTTTGAGGGATTCATCAAAGTCTTTCGCCTCAGTATTTTTTGATATTTTTTCTGATATTATTCTTGAAGCAAGCACAGATGCAAGGTCTTGAATAAAGTCATCATATCTAATAGAGTTACTTATCTTTATGTATAACTTCAAAGATTCTTCTTTTTTATTAAGTGAAAGAAGTAATCCGGCCATTCTCATCTCCGCAAGAGATTTTACGCCAGAGGGGACAAATGTTGCATTAATTATTTCTTCAAGCTCTTTTTTTGTATTATCAAGATCTTTTGCCTCTTCATAAATCAATGACTGATGAAGTTTTTGAGAGTATTTATCTTGAGAAATTTTATTAAAGAACGAAAAAATTCCATAAAATATAATTACTATAATCGCAGAAGTAATTATGTATAAAATATTTTTTTTATTTTTTATAAAAAAGTTGCTAATAATATCTTTTTTAGCTTCTCTTTTTAATTCATTTAAAATGTTATTTTCCATGTTATTTTTTATTTATTAATTTTAAACAGCATTCAAGGGTATTTTTAAGAAGATAAGCTATTGTCATGGGCCCGACTCCTCCGGGTACCGGAGTTATTGCTTTGACAATTTCTTTAACATTTTCAAAATCAACATCGCCAACAAGTTTTGTTTTGTTATTACTATCACTAATTCTATTAATTCCTACGTCAATTATTATAGTATTTTTTCCAACCATATCAGCTTTTATTAGGCCCGCTACACCCGTTGCCGAAATAATTATTTCAGCTTGCAAGCATTCTTTTTTTAAATCTTTTGTTGATCTATTGGCGCAAGTAACTGTACATCCTTCGAGCATAAGTAGCCTTGTTAGAGGCCTTCCAACAATATTTGATGTGCCAATTATTAAAGCTTTTTTCCCAGCAAGATTTTCGCCAACAGTTTTCTTGATTAAATCAAGACATCCAAGGGGGGTGCAGGGCACTATTGCTTTTTCTGACCCATTAATTTGCCCAATTGATAGTTTTCCAACATTAATAATATTGAAGCCGTCAACATCTTTTTTTGGATCGATTGCTAAAATTACTTTATTTGCATCAATATTTTTCGGGAGGGGAAGTTGTACAAGTATCCCATGAATATTTTTATCACAATTTAATTCATGAATTTTGTCAATTAATTCTTGCTCAGAAATATCATGTGCAAGTTTGTATTGAAAGGAATTCATGCCAACTTGGTGCGCAGCCTTTTCTTTGTTTGAAACATATACTTCGCTTGCGGGGTCGTTGCCAACAAGAATAACTGCAAGTCCAGGAATTATTCTATATTTACTCTTGATATCTGCGACATTATTAGCAATTTCTTGTCTTAATTCATATGCAATTTTCTTTCCATCGATAATTTGAGCAGTCATTTTAATCTTATTAAATTAAATTTATTATCCGAGATTTTACATTGTAAATCTTAAAAATCAGCAATTTTCTAAAAAAAATATCCAAAGGCTATAGCAATGTTTTATAAAAGCTAATTGCGCCAAAACCCGATGACTTTCCGAGAGAAATTATTTTTAGATTATCACTATCAACTCCTCCCAAAGCAAAGATAGGTTTATTTGAAATTGCGCAACATTTATCGAGATATTCCTTACCTAAATGCTTAGAATTTGGATGGGATGAGGTTTTAAAAATAGGTGAAATAAAAAATAAATCAGCAAAGGAATTATTATGCTTCTTGATCATTTTATAATCATGACATGAAAGTGACATTAAAAAATTAGAATTTATATTCTTTCTATATAAAAGTTTTAGTTTTGATAGATTATCTTTGTCAGATAAATGTACTCCATCTGCTTTAATTTTGAGTGCCAAATCTAGATCCTTTCCAACAAAAAATAAACATCCTCTTTGCTTGCAAATTCTTCTAATTTTTTGTGCTAAATAAAATCTTTCATTTTTTTCTAGATCATATTCACGAAAAATAACTGCTGAATTTTTATTGAGTTTATTTATAATTACTTCGCTTGGTATTTTTTTTCTATCGGTAAAAAAGAAATTGGTAACTTTACCAAGTTTTTCATGATAAGTTTTAAAACGTTTTTCAAAAAAAAATTTGTTCAAAAAAATAGTATGCATATGTTAAATCAAATTGAGCGCAATTTGTTTTTGGTTAATTCCGAGATTAAAAAAACGGCAAAACTTTACAATGTTGATTCTACAAAAATTAATCTTATTGCCGTTTCCAAAAAGGTTGCAAGCGATAGAATAATACAGGCAATTAATGCAAATTGCAAAATATTTGGTGAAAATTATGTAAATGAAGCTTTTGAAAAATGGCCAGAAATTAAAGCACAATATCCCGAAGTAAAGCTTCATTTTATAGGTCATTTACAAAGCAATAAAACTGATGCTGTAGTTGGGCTTTTTGATTGTATTCAAACTCTTGATAATGAAAAATTAGCAAAGTGTTTGCAAAAATCAATTTTAAAAATTAATAAAAATATTGATATTTTTATTCAAGTAAATATTGGACAAGAATCTCAAAAATCTGGTGTTGATATAGCTAGCATTAAAGATTTTATAGATTTTAGTAAATATGAATGCGGTCTAAATGTTTCTGGGCTTATGTGCATCCCTCCAGTTAACGAAAGTCCGGTAATGTATTTTGCGTTGATGAAAAAAATTGCTCAAGAAAATAATATTAAAAATTTATCAATGGGCATGAGTTCTGATTACGATGAAGCAATAGCCTTAGGAGCTAATTTTATTAGGTTAGGGACGGCAATTTTTGGAGAAAGGAAATAGAGTATTTTTAGAGATAGTTTTTTGTGGCGCGCCCTAGACGATTCGAACGTCTGACCCACAGCTTAGAAGGCTGTTGCTCTATCCAACTGAGCTAAGGGCGCAGAAAATTTAACAAAAAGGCAATAAATCAGCTTAAATTTTATTAAAAAAATTTATAAAAATCAAGAAAAATCGTTAATAAATTTCTTTGATGTATGATTTTCATGGTTTCGTAGCGTCTTTTTTTAATAATTAATGCGATTTTTTTCTTTAAATAAAAATAGTTATATACATTTAAAAATAAATATGTTATAAAATTATCCCCATCTGTGATTTGTAAATTTTTTGGTTAAAAATTATACAAAAATTTATAAATTACAAATAATTTTTCTTCGGTAAAAATTCAATCAAATTTATTTTATGTCTAGCAATTCTGGCGTTTCTCGCATTTTTAATTTAATTAAAGAAAATAACATTAAATTTATAGATTTTCGTTTTTCTGATTATCAGGGAAAGTGGCTTCATATCAGCCATTGTAGCGATCAAGTTGGAGAGGAGGAGTTAACTAAGGGGGTTGCATTTGACGGCTCTTCTGTTCCGGCTTGGAAAGAGATAAATGAGTCTGATATGATTATGATGCCACAACTTGATACAGCCTTTATTGATCCTTTTGCTGTCAATCCAACATTGGTTTTGATATGTGACGTAATAGAGCCAAGAACTGCATCTGGCTATGATCGTGATCCAAGAAATACCGCAAGAAAAGCTGAAGAATATTTAAAGAAAATTGGAATAGGTGATGTCGCTTATTTTGGTCCGGAGCCAGAATTCTTTGTGTTTGATGATGTTAGGTTCCAAACAAAAAATCATGGAAATTTTTATGAAATTGATTCCGAAGAGATGCCGCATAACTCTGTTAGGGCTTATGAAAATGGAAATTTAGCGCGTAGATCTCAAGTTAAGAGTGCTTATTTCGATCCTGTGCCGCTTGATTCAGGACAAGATATTCGCTCAGAAATGATTGAAACGCTTAGAAATGTTGGCGTTGTTCCAATTCTTCATCACCATGAAGTAGCAAATTCTCAGTTTGAAATTGGTTTTAAATTTTCTACCCTTACCGAAACCGCTGATAATGTTCAAAAATTTAAATATGTAATTCATAATGTTGCTCATAATTATGGAAAAACTGCAACTTTTATGCCAAAGCCAATTTTTGGTGACAACGGCTCTGGAATGCATGTGCACCAGTCAATTTGGAAAGATGGAAAGAATTTATTTATTGGTAACGAACATGCTAATTTATCCGAGCTTGCTTTATTTTATATCGGTGGAATTATAAAACATGCTAGAGCTATTAATGCGTTTTCTAATCCAAGTACAAATAGCTATAAAAGGCTTGTTCCAGGATTTGAGGCTCCGGTTTTGCTTGCATACTCATCATGCAATCGCTCTGCATCAATTCGCATTCCGCACGTAACTAATGAAAAAGCCAGAAGAATAGAGGCAAGATTTCCAGATCCAACTGGTAATGCCTACCTAACTTTTGCTGCTCTTTTAATGGCGGGAATTGATGGAATAAAAAACAAAATACATCCGGGAGATCCAAGAAATCAAGATTTATACCACTTACCAGAGAAGGATTTAAAGAAAATTCCAACGGTAGCAAGGTCTCTTAGAGAAGCTTTGACATGCCTTGATAAAGACCGCGATTTCTTAACTGCGGGTGGTGTATTTACAAATGAACAGATTGATGCTTATATTGATTTAAAAATTCAAGAAGTTGAGAAATATGAACAAGTTCCTCATCCTATTGAATTTGAGATGTATTATAATAATTAAAAATAAAATAAAACAACCCTTGATTTTTATTTAAATATTAATATTATTTTTCGGGATTTTTTAAATAAAAAATTAAATTAAAAAAATTAAATATGACCAAAGCAACATTTGCACGTACTAAGCCTCACGTTAACATCGGCACAATTGGCCACGTTGACCATGGTAAAACAACATTAACAGCTGCTATTACTACCTATTTGTCAAAAAAGGGTTTA